>OGIE01000386.1_pt1 | contig 66270 bp, 75 predicted proteins | sample 1571581 | NCBI WGS metagenome assembly OGIE01 (sample SAMEA2582021, study PRJEB24529) | metagenome | biome: Human gut stool | place: China | collected 2011 | reverse complement strand
TCATCAGCTTCTCAACCGTCTCAGCCACATCCCGAAGGAGATATCGCTTATCGAGCGTTGAAGTACCGCCAAGCTCATCCAGTTTGCAATGGTAGATTTCATTGGCACTTTCGTCAGGCATTTCCGGGTCTACCTTGAGAATGTACGCCTTTCCTTCTGTTGCTATTATCTGCCCCGGATATGGCACATCTTCGCCCTTGACATTTGCAGCGTACACCTTTGCGTTTTCGTATGAATCTATTGCACTGGACGAATCCAGAGGTTTCGGATTTGTTCTTTTAACTGACCCTGTATATGGGCTTCCAGTATTGATTATTCCTGCCATATCAAGATATTATTATAGTTCCGTTATTAGTCACATCGTTCACAATTGCCGCCTTTACATACCACACATTGTATTTCTTTGCCAGGCTCCCATTTGCACCATTTACCAGCACAGAATCAGCCATTTTCAACGTGCCATCTCCCGGTATTAAATCGGCGAGATATCCTTCTATCTTAACCCTCGAAAGATTCGCACCTTCCGGGAAACAGATTGCAAGGAGCTTCCAATCTGTAGCATCAAATATGTAATTTCCCGCACCTGTGTAAAAGCCACTATATTTCAGTGCCCTCACCTGCGCGCTCGTTGTCGGGATAGTATCAGCCACCCCCGCAAACCATTTACGACGCACATTCACACTGACAGTATTATTTAATATCGTTTCCGGTATTGTACCGTCTTCACTCTCAGCATATACAACTGTAGCCTTATAAGATTCTGCCTCTGTATATGTACCCGATAAAGTGCGTACAGCAGTCTGCACGCCGTTCACTACCGTGGAAAATTCAAGCACATTTTTTTCGTCATTTTCAAGAAACGCCTTGGTCATTTCCCCACTGCCATTACGGGTAGCAGTGTAGGTTAATTTCCCCTTCGCTGTGCCATATTCTACCTCGTTTCCAGTGGAAAGCTTTCCTGCAAGCGTAGGCAGTACAGGTTTAAAAAGCAACGCCTTTACAACCTGAGTAAGTGTCATCCCTTTTTGCAATTTTTGCCCATTTTCTATATGACCCGTTTTATTAGCATTCGACAAAACATCTTCCGTAAGAAAAGCTCCACCGCCCGCGCCACCATCAACAAGTTCCTCAAAGTTCTTTGCTATTTTTTCAAAGTTCCTCTTCCATTTCAGGCGTACATCTTTTCCATTATCGTTCGCCCCATTCCAGGGAACTATGTTTTCAAATTCATTATCCATAGTTATTTCAGTTTCAGTTCATGGCCGTTAAACTCCAACAACAGAGGTTGCCAGCACATTCCATATTCCATTGTATCCAGGTCGATAAAATTCAGCATATAGTCCGCAAAGCGGTTATTCTCTTTCCGGCTTTGTTTGCGAAGACGAGCACGCTCTATCTTCACAATGCCACCACTCTTCCGGCGTTCGTAGCTGTAGCTCATGAACGCGAAGGAAAAGCTCTCTCCGCGTTCACTACACCGTCTCATTTCATTTATAGCCTCGTATACTTCCATGTTGCAAAGGTATTATTCAGGTCACTTTTCAAAAAGGACATCTCAACGGCTCACATTCTTTTCCAGCTGTTCTACTCTCTTGATACTATCACGCATTTTACGAGCATCAACAATTAATTCTTTATTACAAATAACCTGTAACAGCCGATTGTTTTCTTTTATCAATTCAATGAGCTGAGTCCGTAGCTCCGGTGTAAGTCCGGAAGACGAAATATCAGACGCAGCAAAAGAAGTACCTGAAGGTTTTTCATCAACAAAGCCGCCTGCATATTTCCCGCTGCGAGTTCTCACCTGCTCAAGTATCTGAGTTGTATTAATCATCCGGATCGTGCCATTTTTCTGAGCCACATCGAACACATCCAGGAACTGGCGAACATGAGGATTAGCCACACTTTCATGATTGGCCACAAACTCATTTTTATGCACCGGTATCACTCCGGCCACATCATCCGAATTACCGCTGCGTGTATAGCCTTCCACATAGTCATCCGAATAACCGCCCTCCTTCAGTCCCTTCGCTTCATCCCGTTGCTGCTTGGCAACGGCTATCTGAGCCGCTCCGCTGGCGATGGCTGCCGCAGCTGCTATCGCTCCCAGTGCCGGGCCAACAATCGGAATCCCCGACATAGCTTTGTAAGATTCCATAGCAGCAACGGCAGTCGTTGCAGTTACCTGAAGAACAGAAGCAGCAAACTGCTTATCGGCATACTTCTTCTTAACCTGATTGATTGCCTCTTCTTTCTCCTCCTCCAGTTTCGTAGTATCCTTGCCCGCTTTTTTGGCCGCTTTGATTTGCTTATCATACTTCCGGGTAACCTTGCTTATCTCTGCATCCTGCAACGCACTGACTACCTGGCTGGCCGCTGCCGCAGCTTGACCGATGACATCCAGCGTAGCCTTAGCCTGTTCTTCACGCAGTTGCTCATGTTCTTCATTGATACGTGTCTTCTCTTCTTCATACTCCTGATAGGTAATGAGGTCCGCATCATACATTGCCTGAAGGATATTGTTTTTCTGCTCAAAATCAGAGGTATTATCAATCTTTTTATAACCGGATTCCCGTTGCTTTGCCTTACCCTCATTCTTATCCTTGATATCCATGTCCAGCAACTTGTTATCAATGGAAGAAGTATCTTCGCCATAGGCAGCAAGCATATCCCTTCGCTCTTCAAGATACTGCCGCTCTTGTTCCTTCAGTCGCTCCTGATAGTCAGCTTCAGTCTTTATGTCCCCCTCCAGATAAGCCCTCTTGATATCTTGCACCTGCTCTTGATAGTCACCTTCTTGCTGTGCGAGGATATCGCTCTGAGTGTTCTTATTTACCATCTGCGTTGACTGATAGAGCCTGTTCGCTTCAGCAATCATCTTGTCATAAATCTGCCCCTGTATCTGCGACGTATCTTTACCATACTTCTCCAGTAAGGCCTTTCTGCTCAATAGATATGTAGCTTCAGCCTTATATAATTCTTGCTGATATTCATCTTGCGTCAGCTTCTCATTCAGGAGTCCTTCTTTAAGGATATTCTGTTGCTCTTGGTAATGCTGCTGTAAAGCAGTCTCTTTGGCTTTAAGTTCTTTTTCAAGTGCTTTATCGTCACCAGTACCGCCACCATCATTCCCTTTATAATCAGGAGTTATCACCACTTCATCCAATACATTTGCCTTTTTCTTTGCAGCAGATGTATTGATAAATGGATTCATTTCAGCTTTAACTTTATTGATACGTTTAGCTGCCTTTTCTACAACTTCCACATAATCCTGAATTTGTCCTTGAACCTTCGGGATATCACTCCGATCAGAATAATATTTCTCCAGATTCTTCGTGAGAGCTTTAGCGATATTCTTAGCCGTATTACCAGCAGCAACATTTTTTTCAGTCGCCAATATCATTTTTTGCAAGAAATCATCAATCTGAGATTGGGGCAACGTACCGACAAGTGCCTCGCGAATATCATTCATCTCATCTACTTTATCAGACAATGTTTCATTTTGGATTTCATCAGTCTTTTCCTGAAGAACTTTTTTTGCCAGATTACGATCCATCTCTGAGTTAACATCACGATACGCCTGTTCTATATCTTTAAGGGAAGAGTATTCATCAAGTAAATACGGAAGATACTGACCATATTTAGTATTAATTTCTACTATGAGTTCTTTTCGTCTCTGAGTCTTATCCCCGGCGGCTTTCGTTGCCTCAATCAGCGTACGCAGTTGGTTGCGTTCCTTTTCGCTTTGTTCCATGAAAGACTTAACAGCTTTTTCCGCATCTGAGGTGCGGGTCGCAAACTTATATATGGCAATACCGGCACCGACAGCCAATGAGGCAAGCAAACCAAGTAGATTAGCTTTTGAAACAGTATTAAAGCGTTTCATCATAGTTGTTGCCCTCTCTATATTGCCGGATAGAGCATATTTGGCAGCACTAAGCATTAAAGTACCACTTAAAGAGGCTTTTCTAACAATAATACTTTTCTTTTCCTCAAACCACTCCTTTGCTTTTGCAACAGTCAACCGCTTAATCCATAGTTCTTGCGCTTTAATAGCAACAGTATATGTAGCTACAAGGGCAGTGGCAGTTAGAATAACTCCTTTATATTCATACAGGACAGATACCAATGCACTCAGCCCCTTCACCGTCATGCTACCGGTAGTTATCATGTATTTCATCACCGGCTGCAATTTCTCCCCCAACTCTACCCGTACATCCTTGAAGTTCTTTTTCGCCTTATCCAGTCCTGCCTGAACCGTATTATTCTGGACATTAAATTCATTGATGATACTTGTGCCATCACGGTACGCATCATTCGCCAATTTCTGTGCATCCCGGATATCATCAATCTTCCCCGCCATGGTGCTGATGACTCCCGATGCACGCACACCATCCAGCCCCATCTCTTTGAACATAGGTGCCAGTTGATCCAGTCCACCCTTCTTATTCAAAGTATCCAAGAACTGGAGCATCGCTTCATTCGCATCTTTTTTGATTAGGGAAGTAAACTCTTCAACACTCTGTCCTGCAATCTTTGCAAACTTCGCCGGTGTCTGGAACATCTTCATCATCAATGTCTGGAAAGCAGTAGCCGCCATTTCCTGTTGCTGCATATTCTGATCGAGTACAGAGGCATATCCGAGGATATCCCCCTGAGCTACTTTCGCCTGATTTGCCGCACCTGCAACGCGGGCGGTAAAGGCAACCAGGTATGCTTCCGCTGCGGATGAATTCTGAGCCACCTCATTGATGGCGGAACCCGTGGCCAACATCGCTCCCCGGAGTCCCAGTTTCTCATCCTCACCGAACATCTGTGCCAACTTACCGATATTCTTTACCGCATCTTCGCCAAGATCCTCACCCAATGCCACATTGATTTTATCGGCAGCATCCACAAACTCCAACACATCTTTTTTGGCGGTGATGCCCAGACGTCCGGCATCTCCGGCCAGCGCATTCAGTTTTTCTCTTGCCGTCCGGGTATCCATCTGCTTGAACTCCTCATTCAAGCCTTTCACTTCTTCAGCTGTCATCCCGGTATACTTACGCACCTGGCTCTCCGCCTCCTGCATCTCCGCAAATTCATCCACGCATTTACGTGCGGTCATTGCCACACCGGTAAGCGAAGCGATGGCCCCCGCACCAATGGCCGCATATTTATTGAATCCGTCTGCCATTTTTGACAGAGAAAACTTCGTATCACGTGCCTGCACTTCCAGTTCCTTCATCCGCTGTTTGGTCAGCATATAGTCAGCCCGCAACTCTTTCCACTTTTCAGTACCAGGAATAGCATTATCCATCTGAGCTTTCAGCGACCGCGCTTGTTTACGCAGTTCACTGTAACTTAAAGCGGTTCGTCCTGCCTCCTTACGTAGTTCATAGAAAGACTTATTCAGTTTGTCCTGTTGCTTCTCCAGCTCTTTATATGCTGCCGAATCCTTCTTGCCATCAGCTTCCAGCTTCTGCATTTCCTCACGCACTTTCGCAATCTGTTCCCGCGTCTCATCGAACTTCGCTTTCGCTTCCGAATTATCTATCCGGATGGCAACTCTGAAATCATTGATACTTATAGCCATACCTATTAATTTATATCGCAAAAGTACCCTGCCGGCATGCCTCGAAAAAGGACATAAAAAAGCCCGGCTATCCATCACGAACCACCGGGCTTAAACTATTGAACAAAAAAAATCAATCATCTAACCAACGCCCATTATCCAGCCACACACCGCCATCTCGCCACTTACCATCCGTCAGTATCCAACGGGCATCCGCCTCTGTGTCGCTGATACGTATTGGGTAAAATGTACCCGTCCATGCTCCCTTCCGCCCGGAGATATCCAATGTAAACTCCATATCTTTACAGATATATCGTTTATTACGAATTTCAAACACTGACCGAGTGTCATATACATTCGGATCATGTGTTTGTATTTTGATAGCCTTATCAAAATCAATATCGTACTGCCCGTCATAGAACAGCTTATTCAAAGCCTTCAGAGCCAAAGTAGCTCCTTTATCATTGGTCGGCCAATACTTATATGATTGTGTCCAGGTATAGGTGTCAGTAAAGGGTAAAGGAAAACCATACCTTCCGGAAGTAAGAGGCTCATACATTACCAAACCAATGTAAAAAGCAAGGTATAAATTCCCCTGACTCTCACTTTCGGTCAATGTCCAATTCTCAATCTGTTCCAACACATCCGTTATACTCTCGCCACTTTCATCTACTTTATTACCACTACTGTCTATTACGGGAATCATTACTTTGGTAGGGCGATACTTATCATTTCCGACATAGCAATTCAAGTCAAAGAAAGCCAACTCTACCGGCACCATTCCTAATTCAACATCACTATCCGCATTTTCCCGTTCCAACGGTTTAAATTCATTAATCGGATCAAAATCACTCCATCCCTCATTTAATGACCTCCCCCGATAAATGAATTCTTTGTCATTGGCAATATCTGTATATATTACATCTTTTTTTTGATGCCCACTATCTGAAAACCATTTCTGAATACGCGCCATCAGGTCCGTCTCTCCTGCCTCAAAACTCTCCGGTATAACATCCCTTTTTACCTTTTTTGAAAAGTCATCAGGTAAACACCGCATGCGATAATAAGTACTGTCCGGCATCTCATATCTAACATTAGCGGAAGCCATCTCATTAACATCTTCCTCGCTCTCCTCTATTTCCGCTTCATAAATATCTTCCACTTGCAAAACATGTACACTCTTACTCCCAGCATAATAACTTGGTTTAATCATCAATCTTGCTGTACGGTTGCGGTTATCCACAACAAAAACGGCATTGAACATTTTCTCAATTTCTTCAAAGAAATCCTTTACAGTCCATCCGGGAAGAAGCTCATTCCATTTACAAGTTTCTTCAACATGGCAAATAAACAGACTCTTGAATATAGTGTCTTCAATCTGATTAATCTGGAGATCGTAACCAATAGCCCGCATGACTTCTTTGACAAACGCACATAGAAAAGGCTGTGGAAACCAATAAGAATCGTCAGCCTGCAAAGCATAAGTATCCTCCAGCGTTGGTTTTCCATATGCCCACCGATTAATACAATACCCTGCTGTACGATTTACTACCGGAGCCAAACAATAATCAATATCCGGATATGTTTTCGTGATATGCTCCATATCTCCCCATTCCGGTACAGTTGTTTTCATATCAAGAGAAGATATAAGCAAATCACTTCCGATAAAGTAGTTCAGTTCTGAATTACCACTGGCAACCTGTATTGATACAGTACTCTCTGACCAGCCGGTAATAACTTCCGTACCATTGCAATACACCCGATTATCCGCAACCAGGACAGCCGACCGTTTTGTCTCTAATCTCTGTAAGTTATTCAAGCGATTGATATTCTTATACAGCTCCGCATTAATCAGATTGGTCAACGGCAAGGTGATGTCATACGTGTACTCTCCATTCTTGGTAACAAAAGAATTTTCACGCTTCACCTGCACACTAAAATCTTTCGGCAGCACCACCGAAACCCCATTAATAAACAATTCAGTCATAATCCGTCAGTTTAAGTCCTATACTCAGTCCATTGAACCCACCGAATACGTCATATTCCCATTCCGTATTAATATCCTCACCACCGGATATCTCTCCACAAACAAAATCCATATCCCGAATTTCATCTTTCAATATGCACATCACATCCTGCATCCTGGCATAGTGAGTTATCTCAGCTTCATCCGTCTCATCACCTGCCGTCACTTTCTCCAGCAGGAAAAGCAGGAGGCGATTATCTTCTTTGTAATTATCCGCATTCCCCTTTGATTCCGAATCCGGAAAGTTTGCACACAGGAAGAATCCGGCTTGATCTCTCAGTTTTTTCGTCAGATGCTTGTCACTGACTGCAAGTATCACGCCGTCAATTTTCATTTCACTCCGCTTGTTGGTCCTGGCTCTCAGCTCTGCCAATATCTCGCGGTATCTCAAAATATTAATCATACCTGTATCAGATTATTTTGTTCCGGGTCCGCCATGCGGAAACTGAACTCAACAGCCTTCAGCACACTTCTCCGGAACTCACGTTCATACTTTTGCTTTTCTATCAGAATGGGAAGCCACTCACCATCCACAAGAACATCCGCCTCCTGAGCATTCAGAAGATTATGCCAGAGCTTATAATCACTCTGAAGCATTATAACCCCGCTGTTCACCGTATACTCATCCGTCACCTTCACTCCGAACTTACGGTCAATCCCGAACATGGTGGCCGTATCCTCTTCATTATTGCCTTTCAGTGATATCCCTCCAACAGCGGATAACGTCTCCGGCATATCATACACATTCTTATAGCGGAAACACCAGGTATCCAGATATCGGGTCTTATCAATCAGGAACTCATACCTGTTATTATTGCAGTTGACAACATACCGTACCAAATCCAAATCAGGGAACAGCCCCTTTATCCGCTCCGGACTGACATCCAGAGTCATCGGGGCAACAGTACTTGCACTATCTAAACTCAACAATAGTACTTCTGTACCCAAGCCATCAGGCAACCACCCCTCCACCATCACCCGTGCGCCCCGCCCCATTACCATGCTGACATACTCCTTGCACCCATCGCGGGTAACTTTTCGATTCACCTCACTCAACCAGCCAGGCGCATCCGCATCCTTCTTCGTCTGCATGCGGCTGAACATTACGAAGCTCTGCCCGTCCTGAACACCATTTATCAGGAACGTGAATGTCCCCGCGGCATCAGTCTGCCAACTCGTTTCTCCGGCACACCAAACGCCCCACAACGCCAGCTCACAAAACTTCCCCAACTTCCGGACGCGCACCTGATTGTTCGCATCAGGAACATATTCTTCATCTAATATCGTTTTACCGCCATACTTCACGACAAACGTTATTGTAACATCGGTATCAATGATGTAGTCCCGCATTGTCGCGCAGAACTCTTTCTCCCTCGGTCGCTGCAACACATTCATAGCCTGCAATATTTATTGCGCCTGTCATTCTTAGGCAACAGTTCGTATTCCGCTGGTCCGCCATCACGCGCCAGCTTCATTTCATTCACCCAGGTAGTGGCATCATCCGCCATCCATCCGGCCACTCTCTCCACATCTCCCAGAGATGCCGGTTCACTCTCACCCATTCCGTTCTCCGTCATAAACCTGCGGATTACTCCGCCGGGAATAACCCCCAGTGACAACCGGCGCAATGCCATGCTCATGGCCAACAGTGCCACAGCCTTGCAAGCGGCAAAATGAGCATCCGTTTCCGGTACATCCTTTTCCTTCAGTAATTCATCCCATCCACCACCGTAGGCACGCTTCACCATCAGCATCTGCGCTTCGCGGATGAACGGTACCAACATCAGGTACATCCGTTCGCTCCGTTCGATTGGAAAGTAGCTGTCGAACGCTTCACCGTTTCGGATAATAAGCGTCTGAGACAGTTTGCATAAAGCTGTATCCGTCCACTCCTTCAGCTCCTCTTTATTCAGGTAGCGGATGAGAGCATCCACTGACCGGTGATACTCTTCCAGGTGCAGTGCGTCATCCCGATCAAGCTGCCACTCCCACGGAAGTTTCTCACTCCCATCGGTGGAAATTTTGAATTTCCGCCCATCATCTTCATGGCTGAGATCATTCTTCCGGTACATCCGCAGCGTAGCAAGGATGGCAATCGGACGCTGCACCTTACGCACCAGTTCCGCGTCCGCATCTTCTCCGGGTTCAGCATAGTATTTCCCCGCCAACACCATCACATCATCCCCTACCAATGCCGCCAGTTCTTCAGCGGCCAGTTCTATTTCACCGGCAATCTTATTGAACTTATTGTTCGCATAATAATTGCCTGTCAGCTCCCGCAGTTCCTGCGCGCCCTTGTTCTCCTTGTTGAAAATCATAGCTGCTATCGTTTTAAGTTTCTCATCATTTCATCCGCCCGTTGTTTATCATCGAGCAACTTCATCATGACACGCAGCAACTGCGTGTCATCCGTAGCATCTACATTGCCGAAAACACCACTTTCGGCAACCGAATACAGTACGCTGTTCATCCCCAAGTTCTGGATAATACCAGGTTGAGCCTCCGGGCTCTTCCGGTGCCGTTCAAAAACCGGTGCAAAGCAAACCTCCACCCCTTCAATGATGAACGTCCCGATAAACAAGTAATTACAGAAGTAAGCAAACCAAGCATAAATACCCCATTGAATCCACTCCGGCATATCGCGCACCAACCCCATGTACCGCCCCATATATTGTGGGCGGAACGGCTCACGCAATGCACACCCTTTTTCCTTGACCGGCTTCCGGTAAAGGATGGCGCACAACGCCCGCAGGTCTGCCGGGTTCTGTCCGGCATTGTATTGATTCATCACGGCAGCCGCTTGGCGGAACTCGCCGAATGTCAGGTCAGCTCCATGGCTGGCAGGACCTTGCAGGTACCGCCACTTTGGAAGAAGATTCACCGTACAATCATACGTCAACTGAGCTTCAGTTACCGTAACGCCATCCAGTCCGGTATCTTCACCTATCATCCACATCCAGTCCAGAGTATCAGCCAAGCCATCAACCATTAGCATATCATCTACTCCCCCAAGGCGATATCCCCGGTTCTTTAGCACATACGCGCACCAGTCACGCTTCACATCGCGAAGGCTGATACCGGATTTCTTCATCAATTTATCCCGGATTTTCAATAAATGGAGCCACTCCAGCGGCTTCACCTCTTCCCAGCAATCGGGAAATTCAATGTCTTTTTTCTGTTCCATAGCAATTTACACTTGATTGGTCGAGCGATCAGGCGCCGACACATTATCTTCTTTGTTAATCACCTTCCGGTAAATACCGAGGAAAATCCCCTTCTTATTCGGAAAATTAATGCGGATGGCATCATTGATGGCCTCCAGCGCGATTTCTTCAGGAATCTGCGTGTCAGCACCGTAGAATATCTTCAGGGCGTAAAGCATCTGGCTACCGCTGTCACTCTTCCCGTCTATAATGATGTTGGCCAATGCCGGAGACAAGCCGAAACCGGATGTGGTTGAACTGTCCGCAATACGCGATATCTTCGCCTGAGCCTCAATATATTTGTCTATGTTCATCTCTATAGGCTCAATCTTCCAGCTCTGCACATGCCCCAACTCATCCAAAAAGTCCACACACGAAAAGAACTTTCCGGCATTCTTCTGCCCCGCCATCACGTTTGCAATGGTCTTCGTCACTTCATCCCGCAAACGTTCTATCTCCTTATAAACCTGCGCATCCGTCCATTCCTGATTCATCTCCCGTATCTGCTGTTCTTTCTGCGTCCAATACTCCTGCGGACTATGCACCACATACGCCGCCGCAATCATATTCTCATTCAAATGCCTGATAATCTCTGGAAGATTATTCGCATTCTCCAACCAGGGCACCGACCCGTAAAAACAGGATATCGCATACATATTCCGCCCGAAACTACGCATACAGTGATACTTCACCGCTGTCTCATGCTTCGACGGCTGCCACTTATCGAAAGCCGGATATTTCAGGAAACTGCGGCTCCGGTAACTGTCAAAGTCACCGGTCAGATACGCCGTCACGTCTTCCAGACGTCGGCTGTCATTCTCCGGCCATACCAGCCGACACTCACCGCTATGAAGACACTCCAGCCTGTTCACCCACGGGCGGCCAATGCGCACACCTTTTCCCATATAATATTTCGTGAACTGCCCGTTCATGTGCGTATATTCCACCAGCACATCCCGGATATACTTCCGGTAATCCCAGCTATCCAGCCACTCCTGTATCTCATCATCCACCAGCCACTCCTGCACCCGTTCATTATCCATAATATTCACCCGGTAAAGCAACGGGCCTTGTCCATACAACAATCCCATTTTCCTGTCCAAGATACCGGGTCCCAGGTTATTTTTCTCCAGCAAATTTCGGATGGCATTCGGCATATTGTTATCAGGTCCCCAGGGCACAACGCGAACACCTGCCACATTCGTTGGGTCACCGTCCCAATTCTTCGTATCACCGTTGAAAAACTGGCTCATCTCCTGGCTCCAGTTCATGTTAATGGCATACTGTCCGGCCACCGTATCAACAAAGTTGAAATGCCCTATTTTCTTTTTGATATCTCCCATAACTATCTATTGATAAATATTCTCGTAGTATTCACAAGAAGCGTCCCGCAGTACTCTCTCACAATCTCAACCAATTCTGGAATCGCCTGCTCAATTATCGGATTGAACCATGGTTTCGGCTCCCGATTCCACTCATCATTACTCTTCTTCGTCAGCACCCGCGTACTACCCTGCATGTTGTATCCACGGCCTACCCCCAGATGTACATAAATTCCTTCTGGTCTAAACCCGAAACCCACGCTGGTCACCTCTTCTCCGGCAGTAATCGGTTTCCCATAATGCCTATAATTTTGTTTCAGCGACTTGGACAGCTTCTTATCAGAGTCAATCAACGCCCCTATTGAGAGCTTTAGCACCGCATTCACCTTGCTGCCCCAATCCTGTACCCGCGCATTAAACAAAGCCACAGCCTCTTTATCCTGTTGCCGCTCCCATTGCTGTGTTATACCGGTATCACCTTCAATGATGACATCCAGCGGATACCGTTCACCGCCCATCTGGTTGGCTTTGCCTCCCCAGCTGTTCCGGTTATTGCCTTGTGATAATCGTTCTGCATGTGCTCCCATATTGCAAAGGTACCCGAAGCACTCTCCACGAAAAAGGACATGAAAAATCCCCGATAAGCCAAAGCCTACCGGGGATTTCATCACATTCAAACTAAAAACAAAAATCAGGTAATCTTATTTTTTGAGAGATAAATTTCTTCACTCATTTCTCCTATTTCCAGAGCTTTAACATCCTGCCAGTTATAAGAGACACGTTCACCAGTACTCAACCGAATTTCATCAGGTTTCATCCCCATCTCTGAATGTATCTCGTTAGCCACAGCAATAGCAGCCCTCAAACCATTTGTCGGAAGGGTATAAATTAGCATATCATTCATTGCACACTTCCTTTCTCCTTCTGAGGAACAAGGTCCCTGATGACACCAGCCACAATTCGTAAATCACTAATATCAGAGATAAGTTTATCTGCATCCACATTGCCCCCTATCTTCAAGTCAAGAATAGTGCCTATAGCCCTATCAATAGCCTCACACAAGTCGCTACCGCCACCCTCTTGAATACCCGCCAGTGTCTTACTCACTAAAGTTGTTAACACAACGTTATTTACCTCTGCAATCATTCCGCGCCTCCTTTCCGGTACTTCTTTGCCTTATAAACGCACAATGCGGTAACAGCGAATAGGGGAGGAAAAATAAACCCGATACAAGTAGCGAGAATCGCACCGAAATACCAGCGGTCAGAAGCACTGCGAAGCTCGCAGTCAGGCGCCACACTACGATAGTAGCGACGTTGCAGGTCATTAACTTGCTCAGTAAGAGCATTGACAGATTCGCCCACGGCAGGAATACCGGAAGCAGGCACATTGAGAGTGCCGGATGCTTGATTTTTCATTGTGATAATGGTTTTGACATTTTTAGGCAGTTTTGTTTAAAGACAAAAGCGGCTGCCATTTCCCAAGTCTGTCAAAACCATCATCATTCGACTCCGAAGAGCAAAATCCGAAAAGGGAAAGGCAACCGCCTATATTAATAAGTTCGCAAAAGGGCATAAAAAAAGCCCATCAAAATTGTGAGCTGTACCGTAGCTGCTCAATCGGTATCGAATACGATAATGGTTTTGACTCCGCAAATATGAGGATAATATTTGGAACAGCCAAAAAAGCACATCATTTTTTCCTTTTCACATATACCTTTTTACCACTACTATTAATATAGTATCTACCACCTCTTGGACCTGTATATATCTCTCTCGACCCAGAAGTCACCTTTGTTTTTTTATGCTGCCAACAATAATCACTACCCACTTCTGCTTTTCTTGAGCACTGAGTACCGGAGGCAGTGATAGCCTTACACTGCTGCATCACACTATCTTCTTTTTTTTCTGCAGGAACATTGGACGTTTGAGCAACATCAACACTATCTATACTCAATATACCCCCAATTTTAGCCATCAATGCTTGAAGATTAACATATTCATCCCGCAAGCTTTGCAGCTGTACATCTTTTTCTTTAATTGTTTGCTTATATGCTTCAATCATCAATTTAAGGTCATTTATTTCTCTTTTCATTTCAGCCTTAGTTTGAGAAAAGCATATTGTGCAATTTGCAAAAATAAATAGCAATACCAAAAAACGTTTCATTATCTAATATATTAAATACAACATACTATAAGATTACAAATCACCATTTCATCAGATATTTAATCAATAATTCCCTCTATCAATTAATTCTTCCTCCCATAGCCCTATATAATTGTACAGTCCTCTTTATTGATAAAAGCTGTTGGGCAGTTATGGCTCTATCCTTATTATATTGTCTACCTACATATCTAATTTTTGCAGATTTAGCCATCATTAAAGCGGTTATTAAACTTTGATCAAAAGATGTTACCTGATTATCTGCCCATTCCCAAATAGTAGATTTATGATCCGTCTCAATATCATCAGGTCTGTATTCATAAACCATACCATCTATAGAAAATACATAATAACGGATAAATAGCCAATCATCAGCAGTATATTGGATTTTTAATCTCAGATTACTCGCTTTATCATTATTTGTTTGAAAATAGCAATATATACCATTTCTATTTAAATATTTAGGTGCATCTTTAGGTTCTACCCATACTCTATCATCATTAGAGAACTCATCTTTCCTAAATGTAAAATACCGACTTAGCTCTTTGATAGTCTTTTCTGTTTCCACTTTAGAAATAGAATCCAAACGTGCTTCCTCCAATCGTTTCTTTTCTAATTCCTTTTTCTCATTATCAGCAGCAACACTATCATTGTAAAATTTCTCGTTAAAAATTGAATCTGTTATCTGCTGAGAAGTATCAACAGAAACATTACTTTTTTCTTGTTTACATCCAACAAGCGCAACGAGAAAGACCATCAAAAACAAAATTTTCTTCATACTATCAGATATTTAATTGATTAATAATTTCCTATTCCGGTATTTCTATATTATTTTTGTGTAGCAATTCTTCCAGTTTCTCTATTTTATCATTCTGTAAAATAGCATATATGGAAATGGCAATAGTAGCAATCGAAATAATAATAGTAACGATTATGTGCACAATTTTAATTTTTATCTCGTTATTCCTCAGCCTGCTTTCTTTATCTTGTTTGATAGCCTTACTTCTTTTGGAATTAAGGAAATTATCATAACTTCCGTATTCCAGTACCAATTCACGCCCTTTTTCTGACAACATAATACATAAATGAGGACCACGCCCCACGTTACCCTCCTTTGCAAAACCCAAATCTACAATGTTCCGATATAGTTTATAGCATTCGCTTAGACTGATTTCAACATTATGTTTCTCTTTTAGAAGATCAATAATATTATAACAATATCCACTATCTTCATATAAATCATCAATTAATAAACTCAGCAATTTCTTGTCATCCATAGTATTAAAATATCATCTCCTCATATCGTGCGCCAACCGGAACCACCCGGAACCCGATTGCCTACGGGTTACACGATATGAGGAGATGAATCATTTGGTTTGTATTCGGCACCACGAAGATGGAAATAATATTTGTAATGTCAAAATTAAACAGCTATTTTTGCAAAAAACAATCATCATGAACGAAGTAGAATTAAGAAAATACTGTTTAGATAAGTCCATTGAAATATTCAGCTGGAGAAAAGATTTTTTCATAAGTAAAGGAAGTACCCCCATAGAATATGCCGAAGCCTTATATAAGTACATCACAACAGGAGAAAAACAAGAGTTCAATCTGCCAGGTACAAGAATTCCCAATACCCCCACTCCCAAACCTATACAGTAATATCCTATTTATATCTTTATACCTAAAAACGGGAATTCCCGTTTTTTAAATCTTTGTTAACAATCCCCTAAAACCTGCAAATGCAGGTTTATAATAGAAATCCGACCATTGAAATTCCATATATAAAAAGCGAGAATTCTCGCTTTTTAGGTAATACAAAAAAAGGCTTCCAACTCGTGGAAACCTTCTTTATCTGTCTACGTATAAATTCAGAAAGACACAGCCAATAAAGAATTACCAATATCATGTATAGTGTCCAGTATCAGCTTTTTTCTTTCCGGAGAAGGAACCTTCGTCCCCTTTATATAACTTGCCAACAAACTTTGCTGTATCCCCATCCGGCGGGCAACAGCTGAAATATTCAGTTCCGGATTAGACAGGAAAGCGTCTTGAATACCAGGTGCCGGTTCTTTGGTATCATCATAATAGAAACTCTCATAGCTCATGTCCTCATCAATAGCATCCCACCGGATACCATAATCCCAGAACTCATATTTTTCCCGCTCCTCATTCGAAGCGGTCAGCAACCGCGGATAGAATAAAAGAGACTGGTACAATTTTTCTCCCTTATCCGTCTGCACATAAATACGGTTATCTGCAAACCACAACTTCGTAATTTTCATATCAACCTCCTATCTTTATTATTAGAAACCAGAGGGAGTTTAAAACTCCCCGTGGTATTTTTTCCAAGCTTCCTGAATGTTCTCCAGATTCTCTTCGAGCACATACTCAGCCAATTTCAACTCTTTAGGCTTCAGCGTACTTTCAATCAATCTGACTCCATCCTTAATTTCAAACTTCGCACTACCATTCGTACTTCTCACATGACAATGTGGCGGTTGATGGTCTGCTGTAAAAATGATAAATTTCAATCCGAATAAATCTAAAACTGTTGGCATAACTATTTGTTTTTTGATTACTCAACAAAGGTAGGATATAATTTTATACCCTGCAAGTAAATAGGAAGAAAAAGGATATAATTTTATATCTTCTTAACAGAGAATGAACAATTCTCTCCCCTCCGTGGTCGAAGGAACGGAAAAATCTCTCATAAGTACCGCTTTGGGTCCCATCCCGTTTTGCGAGTGTGCGAGCAAAACGGGATGGGCGCCCCCTTGCGCCCTCCCACTTACAACATTCCTTCATCGCAGAAACTATAATATCCATCATCGGTAATTATCACATGGTCCATCATCCGAATATTGAATATCTCCGCTGCCTTTTTCAACTGTTCCGTTAACTTCCTGTCATCATTGCTGGGCTTCGGGTTACCGCTCGGATGGTTATGCACCGCTGCAAATTGTAATGCCCCTGTATCTATCAATACCCGCATAATTAATCGCACATCTGCCGATGTCTGGTCTATACCACCTACGGAAACCTGTACTTTTTTTATCATTCGGGAGGCATTATTTATCGCCACTATCCAAAATTCCTCATTCCGCAAACCACCTATTAACGGTTGCATCAGCTCGTATATATCCTTGCTTGAAAGAATTAGCCTACGTTCTACCTGCTGAGACTGCTGTCTCTTGTACATTTCTACTGCTGCAATGGCAACTTTCTTACGCCCAGGCGTCAAGGATGCAAACAGCTTATCAAGGTCTATTTCTCCATTATTCCGCTCGATATCGGAAACGATTTGCCTGTTATTGGTAATCTCGTAAATAAGTTCTCTGTCGCTCATATAGCGGCAATCATTATCAAATAAAGTATTCATGATTTATAAGTTTAAAAGTTAAGAAAGAATTGTTTTACCTAAAAAATAGCCACCTAACACTTTTGCACCTAACTTTTCCAAAGCACAAGCAAAGCGGGCGTAGCTATGCCCCTGTGTCAGTATATCATCAAAAAGAAGTACTTTCTTTCCATTGAAAAAGCTGCTGTCGAACTTAATAACTTCAACATCATGCACCGTCTTACTACTCTTTGACTCATGGATGGCGAGACGTCCGCCCTCTATGGTGATTGCCTTATATGCGTTGCTGCATCCTGTTAGCCGTGCCACTTCTTCGGCAAAGACCTTGTATCTGATTTCGTTTTTGTCTGCCGAACTTGCAGGAATACAAACGAACGTCACATTCTCACAATCCGCCCCGAACTGTTCCCGTATCTTCTTCGCTACGAGTTCCGCAACTGATACACTACGTTTACCGTCCTTAAAGTCCCATATCATCTTTCTGATTGCCCACTCACGTTTATTCGCCTCGTACTTAGTAGGTAAGTAATCAAAGAAGTTGAACATGAATTTAGACCACTGTTGCCGCCATGCTTCGGGAATGTTTCTTTTTGCTGTCATAACTTTAAAATTTTATGTTGAACCTTGAGCTCGTGGGTGTTAGCCTTTTTATTTGCTGTTTCCCTGATTGGAGCTTTTTTTTTCTGCGTCGCCTGTCGCTACGCGGTATGTTTCGCCTTTTTTACGCTGCATCAAAAGGTGTTGTAAGACACTGGAGCAAGTTTTTCAGAAAACCGTAGGCTCGAATACTACCTGAAGGGTGGAGATTTTTTCTGAAACGTCAGCCTGAACTTGAGCCAGTGACGTCAACATTTACCTTTGCAGCACAAAAAAGCGAAACTGCGTAGTGACTGGAGAAAGAAATAAAAGGCGAGAATCAGATAAAGGAAACAGCTGGAAATACATAGTTGCAAACTATACCTCTGCCTGGTTACGGGATTATAATCCGGTGACCTCTGCGTGAACGCAAAAAAAACAAACAGAAAGCATCGCTTTCTACCGCTAAAACGCGAAAAATCCGTGTGGCAAAAATTCGGCTTGATTGTACCTAAGTACATCTATCAAGGCGGGTTTGCCACACGGATTTTTCGCGCGCCTGGTTCCTCATCAGGCGGACTCCCTTTCTAATCAGGGCATTTTTTGAACTAAAAATGTCCTGTCAGAAAAGATATTCCTCTGAATACCAAAAAGAAATCCCATCCCTGCGATAATTATCGGAGGGATGTAACAGCTTGCTGCCCGAGCCGCGCCGTCGTCCCGTTGCGGTCGCAGGTGCCGCTTTGGGTCGGAAATATGATAATTTTTTGTTACAAAATGATAAAAATACGTTAATTTTTTCGTTATTCCTTACAAATACTGTAAAATATTTTAAATTTAGCCCTGAAACAGCCCTTGCCGTCCCCTCACGCATCAAATCCCACCCCTTACGATACCCTTCATATAAAAAGCCCTGCCATCCTCACGGACAACAGAGCCAACCCAACAGTAAAGAAAGAAATGAATCAAACCACAGAGGCAGCGGATGAACTTCGTCCCCTATCCCATACACGCACAAACTCTTTTCGCATGGTGAAGTACTTCAGGGCATCCGTCAGGTTCGTAGACTCTTTAGGCAGCCTGTGCGTAGGTAACTTATCTCCGGTCTTGAGCTTCACGGTAATGCTCGTACCAGTCTTCTCATTGCTCTTGATGGCCGTTCCGGTTACTTCCATCTCAGACTTGAGGTTCGGGCAGTTGTATTGGTCAATCAGCAAGGTAAAGAGATTGCGCGCCAGGTTGCCACTGAGCAAGTCCATAAAGAACCGGTATTCCATATTGCTACCAATGTTCCCCTGTCCCAAACTCATCAGCTGTACCTGCCAGCCTGTACGCTTGCCCTCAGCATCGAACTCAATGTTTCTCTTTATCTGTGTGGCCATGTCCGCAGAGACTTTCTTGTAGTTATTCATTGACCGGTCATAATACAGCTTCAGTATCTTACGCTTGTGCGGGCGGAAGTAATAAAGAAACTGGTCTGCCAGCTCACGCACGCTATTAGGTGGAAGCGTGTACAACTCCTTCAGTATGCGCATTACATTGCCATTACGTTGGCCGAATACCATAGACAACATATTGCCGGAGTCCATACCTGCCTCCAATGGTTTATTTTTATCCAGGTACCGAAGAACGGAGCAATCCGGATTCCAACCGAACTCATGCTGCTCAATCACGTCATTCAGGAAACCATCCGCATAGAAATGCTTCATTGCCAGGTTGCAATAAAACATCTGACTGGCTTCCAGTTTCGGAATGACGGAAAGCACATTGCAAAGAAGACCTTCCAGCCCTTCAGCAAATTCGTCGCTGAACCAATCTTCTCCCAGCACGTCGGCATTCACATACGAGGAAGAGATAAAGAAAAACGACGTGCCCCGGCGAGTCTTTATCCAGCGTTCTTCCCACCGTTTCATGTTCTTGCCAGCAAGTTGCATCGAGCGTTCGGCAGCATCCAATTTCGCAGCTAAAGATGTGTCTGAACGATAAGCAGCTTTCAATTCCTTGTATTTCTGCAAACAGGCTACATATTCTTTTTTCGTCTCATTGTAGACAAAGCCAGTCCGCAACATCAGCAATATTTTTCGCTTGTCATTCTGTTTGGCCAGCTTCAGTATCCAATCGTATTCACCGAGATGGTTCGGGTCCGGCATATCCGTTGTCAGTGTACGGCTACGATACCAGACGCTATCGCCATACTTCACGCGGAAACCACGAACCGCCTTCAGCAAGTTCGTGAACTTCTCTTCCGGAAAATACTTCACCTCATCACCGAAAACACCGACATAGGAACGCCCGGCACCAATGGACGGCCTATCGAGCGAGATAAAGGTAAAGTTAAAGCCGGTATAGAATACCATTGTGTTTCGCCAATCCGTACAGACGTTATACATGCGGTCTTTCCATTCCTGTGGCGGCTCCTGGTTAATGACATAATGTATGCCCATTTCCCACCCTAACATGGAAAGCCCGTCGATGAGAGACGGGATCACATTCTTATGCAAATCGGAGTAGGTATCAGCTACCCAGGCGAACGGCGCACCCTGACAATCCAGAGCTACTTCCTGCACACGTTCGGCCAACACCTGAACGGTCTTAGCAGAAGCACGCCCGGCAATCCAATACAGGGACCAGGGCATCATTATAGCAATGAGCTGCGCCATCCAGTTGGAGAAGCGCACTTCTACCTCATCCGATATCTTTAGTTTTTTCTTCCTGGTCATTCAGCATCTCCTCAAAGTCAATATCTACAATGTTAGCGTCACGCTTCAGGCGTATTTTCTCCCTCTCAGGAAGGTCAACAGAATCAATCTGAGCAGCCAGTATCTGGCGGTTCGCCGCATCCAGTCCCACCGCTTCCGGATTAAGGTCGTATATCTTGATGGGCTTTTCGTCTATCTCTTTCGGTTTGACCGGATCGGGCTTATCCAGTTGTTTGATTTTGGCCGCCTGTATGTTGAGATTGCCGTACACTTCCATATCCTTGGAATTGACTGCATTTTGCAAAACCACCTGAGCAGCTTTCATCAGGTTGTCATACATGAGATTACGATGCGCATCATTTTCGATGGTATCATTGAGGTAAAACAGGTTAATCGCCTCACTGTACATCTTCCTGGCACGCATCCGCTCGACGTTGAACGGCTCGTGCATCAGGAAAGCAACAGCATTATCCTTACCATACTTCCGGTTAATGCCTACAAGCGCATAGAGAGCGTTGTAGTAGTCCAGTTCATCAGCCGTCAGCTCCATAGTGCAACCGGACGCGATGTAGTCCTGTAATGTGTCAAAGTAAGATTTATCGAACATCAGCCTATATCATCAAAGAAAATCTTATTAATAGAATTGCGATACCCCGTCGCTTGGCGGAATTTATCAAACCGCTGCGCCTGCGTCACATTGTCTCCGGTTTCGGCACTGGCAGACATTGCCAGCCCTTCCTTAGCCCGCTGTACAAGCTCGCCACGTTCGTAGTGAAACTTCAACGGAGAACCAACCAGATTGAAATACCAAAGAAAATCATTCACGGGGATATTATAATACATGGCGATTTGCTTCGGCTCATAGCCGATGCCCGCCAGGTGCTCGAACTCATCCATATCAATCCGGTCATACCATGGCGGGTCCTTACGCCATTTGACCAATTCGTCCGCTACGAAACTCATACACTTCTTTGTTTTTTAAGAAAACATATTGTTCTTCCATCGCATTCTCACCATAATTGCCTGAACCTTCGACCACGAAGAAACCTGCGGATGTGTCCAGACAGGTAATCTTCTTGTGGCTCCAGGCGAATGATAATTCAATCACTCCATCCTGATGGAGCTGCACCAACCGTTCAAAAATCTTCGGCATACGGAATTTTATCGTTTCCGATATATGAAGGTGGATACTGCCTATCAATTCCTTTTCGCGCCATCTCAACAAAGCGTTTATAATGCGCTCATTGGTGGAATACGTGGCGATATAGAGATGATTAACCCGTCCGGCATACCTTATCAGGTAAACGATAAAAGTAAAGGCTGTGAAGCTCTTTTGCGTTTCAATGAAAAAAGCCTCGTTATCGCCGGGCAAACGCCCGCATAATTCCTTCAGACTATTCAGTTTGAAAGCCAGCATGGTTTCAAACCGTCTGGAGAACAGGCGGGAATCTGTCATTTCCTGCCTGAGTTCCTCCAGGCTGAAGTAATAGCTCATTCCAGTAGGCGATTGATATCATTCAGTTCTTTCTCATAACCGGTTAACCTTTCCCGCCGTATCGGGTCCAGGTGCGGTTTATCTCCCTTCGCTATCTCTGATTTGACGCGCCAAATGTTGTTTTCAACCTGGCGCTGGCGACGAATCAGTTCCTTTACCGGCAACTGAAGAAGTTCGCTTCTCCGGCGAAACTCCGCGAATGCGGGATGTTTCCCCAGCAGAGAATGATGTACCTTGTAATAGTTCAACTCTTCCCAGATCATACGGTTCTCAATGTAGTTGTCTATCAAATCCCGGCTGACATCCGCACACTGCTTCAGCGAAGTACAATCCCTAAGTTGTGCGTGTAACCGTACATAGGCATGATATTTATTAAACTTGCGGGAAGCAAGCGTTTCCAGTTCTATGGGGCAGTCCGAATCATTCAGGAAAGCGAACTCCTCACGGAAAGAATTAGGTTCTTTCCGTGAAGACAGTTCCGGCAGTGCTCTTCATTCTTCGAAGATGGATGGTTCCGGGAACATCTGTTCCAAGAACTTTTCTAACCAGGCAGAATGTCCGGAAACGGTATTGTTCAGGAAGACTTTTTTCTGGAGAAGTTCTTTTGCTTTCTGTTCGTTCGGATTCCGGGATACAATAGGCAGTAGGAATTGGTCTGTTTCCCAATCCAAGACAACAGGATATGCCGGGAAAGGCTGGAAATTGAAATAGAGAGATGAAAACAACACTCCCGATTCTGCTTCCGGGAAATGTACCAGCATATCCTTCAGTCTAAACTTTTCAAATAAAACAGGGGTATGAGTACCATAATTCAGTTTAGGTAATCCGAATTTATCCAGCAGCATAACGGTACGGCTCATATTCTCGGCATACGTACCTTTGAATTTTTCCGGATTCAGTTCACCCAAAACCTTTGGTATCTCTATATGCGCCAATGATACCCGATTAACCAGGTAGATGTCATCATTCGTCCAGATGAAACGTTCTGTCACTTCAGGCGATTCAATAGCCAACTTTAATTTCTCCATGGTATCAATCTGCGGATTGTCGGATGTACGCTGATGTTCAATAACAGTTACCTCTTCATAGAACCAATCTTCGCGATCACCGATAATCACCAGATTGGCAGGAAAGCGAGCATTGTTATACCAAGAACGGAGAGCAAAAAGCAATTCTTTGCCTTGTGCAAACTCCTTGCAGTAAGGAATTACCACCGTTGTGCGGTCCTGAATTTGTTTCTCCAGTACTGGCGATTCATCAGCAACGGCATCACTTGCCTGTAATGCTCCGGATTCATTAACCTGTGTTTCCGCAGTTTCTACCGTTTCAACTTCTTTCACGTCTTTAGACGCTGTTTTTTTTGTTGTCATAGCTTTAATTTTTAATTCAAGACAAAATTATCTCTTGTATGCAGGTTGTAAAAGGACAAAAAAAAGAGACGTATGCCAAAGCACACGCCTCTCACTACATAACCTATCCAAAACCAAATCACAATCCACTACCACCGGAACCGGCAGTCAAGCCCAGAACCGCATTGATTTCTGCACTATCAGTTGCAGGAATCAAAGACTTAGCGATGTGCCCGATAGTAGCACCGCGCAACGAGCTTGCAAGGTTGAGCGTATTCTTCGCACCTTCCTTGCTGTCCTGGCTGTCAGCCTTTGACATCTTCAATGGAGTGCACGGCGTACCCGCTATCTTAGCGTCATCACCGGAACAATCCATGACGATGGCTCCCATATCCTCATTAATATTGTTGTTAACAAACTCATCCAGTTCAACACCTGTACCCGGATGTTCAAAATCCACATGGTGAATAAAACCACGTGCATCATCTTCACCTTCACTCGTATGATAGATGTTGATGGTGGAGTCCGTTGCATAAACAGCAATAGGCTTCTTGCCTGTTGCCATCTTGAACTTGGTCACACGCACTCCTTTCTCATCGCGCTCGTGTTCAGCTACATCTTTCCAGAGAAAGATAACGATAAACGACTTTTTACCCTTCGGGCGACCGGCATTCGATGTCTTCTTAGGCACCGATACCATGCTGTATGCTTCATCAGCCATAATTTACCTCCTTAATTTTTAGATTAAAGACCTCCACCCTGTGAAGTGGAAGAACCTTCTGCCTCTTCCGGTGGCAGATATGCGAAGATTGCTTCAGCCAGCCAGAAGCCAACGGCTTCCCACCATTCAGCGAATATCTTCACGTCGTAGTTTTCACCCTGCATCCATACTTTAGTACGCTGCGGGTCCTTACTCTGCAAATGCTTGAAGTTCTCTTTCGGAGTAATGAAGAAAGCACCGGTACCGCGCATTCCTTCCAACGGGGCAAACGTGAAACGAGAAAAGTCTACTTTTATCTTTTCACCATCTTCGTTCTTCAGCCAAGGGTATAGCTTACGATATGCCTTACCATAGCGGATAATGAGGTCCGGGTCTGCATGAATAAACATTGTCTTCTTCTTGTACAACGGTTTAACAGCACCTACGGCACTCTCTATCTGCTCTACAAGTTTGGCATCTTCCAATTTAACACCGTCGAGAAGCCAAGTAATAGGAACTTTCGCCTCTGCCTTGTACTTCTTCAGTTGGGTAAGATACCCATCCATGACTTCATTAGCGTCCGTAGCATCGTCACCATCTTGAGTGGCAGTAGTTTCTTTGAACTCGCCAATAGCTAAAGCGATTTCGCGTTCTTCATCCAGTTTCGGGAAAATGAGCTGGTGAAGAATATACTTCACTACCGGCATATCTTCCGGCTTCAAGTTTTCATCGTACAGATAACCCAAGATATCTTCCATGATATCAGACGGGGTAATCGGAACGTTAATCTTGCACTTGTAGTTTTTGATGGTCAACGGAGTGAACTTGGATTTTCCCTTCGGTGTCCATTTCGGTACGAATTGTTGGAGAACTGAATCAATGGCTGCCTGTTGAGCACGAATTTCCACTTTGTCAGTAACGACAGTAGACATATACGAGGTGGATTCGGTGGTGGACAACAAGCCTTTGATAATTTCAATACGCTCGGAAGAAACGTATTTACCAAACTCTTTTTGAAGTTCAGATGTCTCAATCGTCGAATCACCACTGTATGCGGCACCCTTGAAAGCAGCATCCAAATACATGTTATGAGCCAGAGTCATATCCGGCTTAAACTTCTTCGTCATATCAGCAGCACCTCCTTCTACATGAATACCGGCATCTTTAGTCTCTTCTTTTCCCAGCTTGGCAATTTCTGCATCTCTCTCTGCTACTTTGGCATCCAATGCCTTGATTTTCTCACGGGCCTCTTTCAAGTCCTTAGCATTTTTATCACGATCTGCCTCCAGCTGCGCTTTCACTTCATCGGTAACGGCTTCTTCTGCGGCCTTACCACTTTTTTCAAATTCCGTCAGGTCTTTTTCAAACTCTGTCAGGAATTTGTCACCGTACTTATTCTTCAGTTGCTCCTTTTGCGTGGAAAGCATGAAGGATTTACCTTCCTTGTCTTTCGCAAAAGCAGAGATTCCCAAGAATGAAAGTACCACACTCATCACTTGTCCAAACATAACTTTACGATTTAGAATTAATATATTCGTTAATACACGCCTCTTGAGGAATTTCCCTCGCCCGTTGGATGGCAAAGTCCAAAGTACCAACAGCATCAGCCAGGCCTACATTAATTGCATCCTTGGCATAAAACATTCGACCACGCACCAAACCGGTTGTATCCAATTTCAGTTTATTGCCACGATTCGCTTTTACGTTCTCCTGGAAGTCACGTGCCAGCGGGTCCAGTTCTTCTTCTTTAATCATCTCATACTTGCCCTCTTTTGCCATCTCGAAGGGAGCATTCTTGTAATCCGATAGATTTGAATAAATGGTATGGACTTTCACACCTTCACGCTCGTAATACTTGGCGTAATCCGGAAAACTCATCATCACACCTATTGATCCGAACTCGGAAGATATCTGATTCGACGCTATGATTTCATTGCAATATGACGCAATGTAGTAAGCCGCAGAAGCGCAGAGGTCACAATGCGCTACTACGGACTTACCCTTTGATTGCGCATACCGGATGGCATCAACCAGCGGAGCGATGGCATCAACACTACCACCGCCTGAGTCTATATCAAGCAAAACAGAAGAAATATTCGGGGATTCCGCAGCCTGGCGGACAATATCCGCCAATTCGGTAGCACCATAGCTGCAATAGGTACCGTACTTCAGTAGGGTACCATGAATAGGAATAATGGCCGTGCTGTCTTTCGGAGCGTCAGAGAAACCGTTCCCAGATTTCGCTTCTTTCGCACCGGTGGAGAGCAGAACCGGTATAGGTTCTACATCGGAGCGTTTCGTTGCATCTTCTTTCGTGATGCCGCGCTCCAGTAATTTATCAACCAGTATCAGGTTGGCTTCCACATCGCGGAAAGAGATGAACCACTTCCCACGGCAGACCGCACTATATAATGAAGAAAATGCCATTTTTTTGTACCTTTTAAATCTGGTACAAAATTACAATGGCAGAAACCGCTTAAAAGGACTCTAAAACTTTTGCCGGTTCCGGGCTGGAGCGCTTAAAAGAGAGCGTCAGCTTCGCCGGATCACCACCGCGCTCCATTGACACGTGTACGGGAAACTCATCCGTACCGATCACTTTCTTTTCCTCATTCGTTAAGCCGATCAACAGCAATCCATCAACGGAGAATAAAGTACGAAGTTGACTCTCCATAGATGAAGACGTATCCGTCACCGTTGCTTTCAACTCCTGCTCGACGGGTTTTCCCACCTCTTCCCGGCTTTCTTTCCATTCTCCGGATGAGACGTCAATGAATACCCATGTGCCATGCACCTGTAACTTGTCACTTCCCGGTACATTTCTAACCTCTGCATCAGGCAATGGTAGAAAAGACATTGCACATAATTGCGATCTTTTATTTTCGACGTTCATTTTTACTTAAAGTTTAAGTGGTATTTAATTGAAAATCTGATTTTTAGTTAGAATTTAATTGGTTAAATAGTGTTATTCAAATAGCGATAATTGAATATCCCTATTTACCTCTCTTGTCATCCGCTGCCGGTTACGATAATCGTACTTCTTCACCGCATCGTAATTCAGCGCATTGTTCTTGATGTTGTATGCCAGAAGAAAGGCCCGGAGAATCTTATCCTGCTTATAGCCTTTCTCATATCCGGTCACAAAGTACTCCCTGATTCGGATACGGAAAGAGGCTTCAATATATTCCTGAAGCATTCTCTGTTTCCATTCAGGAATATAGATGAAGTTCTCTTGCAGAATATAGTGATTCCACTCCTTAACCGGAAGGAACAGCGTTATCGGATTGTCTTTTATCGGAAGCCGTGGTGGCCGGTCTGTCACCGTCACCATTGCCTGGATGAATTTGCCGATATCATTGGCAGATGTCACACTCACACCGTCATCAGCGCGAGGGCATCCGAACTCATGATACAGATAATCATGAAGGTAGGGCTGGAGTTCAATTATTACATTAGGTTTCATGCGGTAATGGTTTGATTGTTATGCAAATATAGTAATTATAATTATTAATATTACCTTGATATGAGCATAAAGCAGATACTGTTTTAAAATAATTACAGATAAGTTGCTATTGAATTCCTTTTTTCTCTATGTATCCCTACGCTGTACGTTGTTCTGAGTATTTTGCTTAGAAATTTGTGCAACTTTGTGCCCTGTAACTTTTAGAAGATACAACACTGATTATCAATACATAGTCCAGTAACAAAACCTATATATGCTATTTGTGTCCTTAAAACTAAGTTGTAACATTTAGGCCCATTAGTGACCGACATCAAGAAAGTAACAAACTCTTATTTTTTGTAACCTTTGTTTGTTACCAAGAATGTAACCTTTGTTACTATCTATTTATTAGATACTTATCTCTTTTTTCAAACATCGGTTACAGAGTTACAAAAATTTAGTAGAAAATAGAGGAAGAGAGTGAGAAACCGAAAGAGGGTGGCGGTGCCAGTGGCTTATTAGAATAGTAAAAGCCGCGGACAGTTTGTGTCCACGGCTTTATAACGTTACTCCGGTACCGGATGTTGGAACCTCATTGCCTTGCGGAAATCAGGTGGCAAAGGCTTTCGTCGCAGCTTGGTGTAGTCATCGTTCAGCTCGAAATCCATCCAGTGCTCTTGCGCTGGTAGAAATACCCCCACAGCTACAAGCATCCATGGAAGCTTATCTTTATCAGCCTGAAGATTCAGAATAGTATCCGGCTTCATCACTTCCAAATAATCATAGACTTGGCGGATGTAAGTAACGGCCTGTTCTATTTGCAGAATTTCAGGAAGATAGCGTTCATAATGCTTGATATAATCAGAACGGGACGTGTCCATCACTGCTCTCCGCTTGAGGTACAAATGCCACCGGTTCTCCATCCTTCTGCTTTGTTCGCATATAAATCATCTCTTTAGTCTTGCCATCTATCTTCTGTAGGTATCGGCCGGACTTGTTAAGAAGGTCAACTGGATTCATCTCCGCAATGTAAGGGCATAGCTCGGAGAAGCTACGCAGCGCCTTGGTAAAGCGTTGCATCTTCCAAAAATCCCTTTTCGATTTGGAGGCAGTAATGAAGTCTTCATAAACTAACTCTCTGATAATAGCTGTATTCATATTCTCACTGTCCTCTGCAAAATAACAGTAAGCCCAGTCTTCAAAATCAGACCCCATGTCGGCCTTTTGCTTACGCCTGATAATGTTGTCCATTGGCGGCTGTATTTTAATACTGCGGTCCGTCATGGCCAGATAGAACTGGAGGCACTGAGCAAAGAAATTCAAATCCCAATTCCAATCCTCCTCAGAGTAGTCAGTATTCGTCATCAGATTGCGATCAAAGTCATCACGAATACTACGGCTTTCTAAATAGTCATTTTCTTCTGTCTTCTGATGGTAATAATCCGAGAATACCATGTACAGCATACGTGCTGAAGTAGACGGATCGAATTCGCGGGGAACATAGTTTGTGGTAAAGCCGAATTTAGGAGAATCCTCAAACTCGATAAAGAATGATTTGTTATTTTTAGGATTGACCGTCATACCGGAAGTAATATTGTCGTAAAACTGACTAATCGGCAAATATCGGTCACAGTCATCAACCAAGACAAAATCCGTATGAGCATCCACCTGATCGAAGACGTGAGGATTATCAAGCAAGCGTGGGTTTCGTCCGGACAGGTTCACGGTTCGCATGAAGAAACGGAATGTCTTAAACAGGAAACTCTTACCGCTGCGCCCATTACATTCATCATCTTCACCTATCTTATTGTCCATGGCGTAAAGCGCCCATGCTCGTGATGGCGATTTATACCGGTGCATATTATAACCGATAGCAAACATCTTATTCAGCAAATTTTGCTTTTGCTCACGAATTTCATCCGGAGAAAGTAACGGCCCGGCAATATCGAACTTATGCTCTGCCCGGTACTTATCCGCTTCATCCACTCCCTTATCCTTCCAGGCGTATTCGAGTTCCTTACGCCAATACAAACGGCTGGTATTGATAAGGTAATTGAAGAAACAACTCTTATGCTCCTTAATAGTGATATCAAATATATCTCTATCCTCAGCATCCTTTTTGTGTGACCATTCAAACATGGGCGGCAGAATCTTCACCTTATGAGGTATTACATTCGACTCCCAAGCACTGCGATTACCAGGTATCTGTCCCTGCAATGATTTGACTCCGTCTTTGCTCACTTCCCACGTTTCTTTGTCGAAGAATATATATTGCTCCTTGGGCGTATAGTTCCGGAAATCCAAGTTGATTTCATCGAGTTGTGCTAATGATGATTCTCCTGTACGAGGAGAGTTCAGTATCAGATTGCGGATATCCACAGGGAGGTAGCGTTCGATGGTAAACCGTTTGAGGAAAGCCACAATGTCTTTTGCCTTTATCTCACTGATAATACAACCTTGACGACGTATATACCTCACATCGTTTGAATTATCATCCTTTAGTGTATAAAAACCATTTAATGTAAGGAAGTAGTGAAGATAAGAGGTATTTACTTCGTATGTCATCTTCCTGCTGCGTTCGCTCCAACTCTCCACCCAAAACTTAGCAGGCATGGCAAGTGTCTGCAAATTGCGGAAATCTTCTTGTTTCGGGCGCAAACCCACAAAGTCACGAAAATCGTTGCGAGGTTTACCGCGCTGATCCCGGTATCCACTTAGCCAATTCGGAAGCCATATCGTATAGATATCAAGAAAGCGCAATGCCAGTTCAGTACCCTTGCGGACTCCGGTATCGTCAATGTCTGGAATATTATAGATACGCTCCACATATTTATATATTTCCTTAATCTCTTCGGGAGTCACTTTATAAGTCTCACTATTAAACCACAGCGGATGACAGCCGAGGGCACGGACACAGAGAGCATCACGTTCACCGGAGCAGATAAATGCCTCTTTCATCTTCTGCTCCTTGTATTGAGCACTCTGGTTCTTTGCGTCATTGAAGAAAGCCTTTTCTTCTTGCGCATTGAAATCCCGGTAAGCTTTCTGCAATTCTGCAAAGCCATTAATGTACAGTTTCGGCTTCCCCCCATCGGGAGTATAGCTGAAACGCCACTGCTTATCCGGATTCAACGGCTCATATATCTTGTAGAACTTATCAGTACTGCCATCTTTCTTTGCCACAATACACTCACGCATGAAAATAGGATAAGTAGGCGTAGTGTATTTAGTAGTAACCTCTCGATTGCGGACGTAAGAAATAGATTTGGCCACATACCAGTGCAACGCATCGACATGCTCTTGTTTAACACGGGGACCAAGAACCTGTAATTGCTCATCGGTGAACTTCTCTTCAAGCTCGAAGAATTTGCTACCTTCAGCTTCATCAGCTGTGGCCGGGCGCTTCCGGATATCCGGCTTATTAACGGATCGCTTCAATTCATCCGTCACATTGAACCGTGAAGCAAGCAAGGCAATAGCCTCCGGAAAGCGTAGGTTCTCTTCATACATACAAATATCCACCGGACTCATGGCGGTACCTGAATCACCGAAGTCAGTGACCTTGTAACATTCCTGGTACTTCTTGATGCAGGCGGATGCATCATCTTCATCCGGCCTACGCTTGAATTTTTTCTTATTGTCTACGCACTCCTCAGCTTGAGGATAATAATACAGGATGATGTCTAATCCGTCGCGAGAGGCTGCGTAGATATCGGTAGCTTTAATCATAATGGAGTGAATTTGTGGCAAAGTAAAACATTTGGTTGAGGATATGACAGGACATTATTCTGTCTCAAGTGCAGTATCTATCACTGTTGCATCCATTCCATTCAACATATATAACAATGTATTCAAGTGATATCCATGATGCCCTTTTAAATTTGTGGGATTATCACCGGTTATGTTGATGGTTGCCTCTCCCTTGTCGTGATTGTAACCTATATTGGCAAACAATACCTGGTTATTCTCTCCCTCTACTGTAATCTTACAATGCTCTACCACTGCTCCTAGTTCTTCCTCCGGATGCCAACATTTTTCCTTTACTCCCTTCTTCTTCACTTCATAGCGAAGATGTTTCTTACCATTCAATTTAAAGAATGCGCTATCTGTGATGACGCCTATCGAGTTGTCTTTAAGAAGACGTACTTTTGTTCCTTTTCTCATGATTCGTCCTCCTTTACCTTTATATTGAGCAACTAATTTGTATCAAAACAAATCCCTGAGGTAAGTCTATCTCAGCCACTCCCAGAGGGATTGAATTAGAAGTATAAACTCCCTCTTCATTTGGCAATTTATCCAGATTTTCAACTCCTTCAACAACTGGAATATTAAGACTCTTTGAAATCATATTTGCTAACTGAGTTTTTCCAACCCTTTGTCCACCTAATATTAAAATCTTTTTTGTTCTCATATTAATACTCTTTATTATGTTTTTTACTCATTTCTTTACCTACTATGAAATTCAGGCGTAAATATCAATGCAAATAACACCCATAGACTTTTTGTCACCCATAAGGAAAATCCTATCAGAGAGAAAAAAGCGATATAAATTAATGCAATGCCTATATCTTTCATCTTTTTATTGATTTGAATGATTCCTTTACTCGTTTCAATGCTTCTATCAAATTATCGACCTGTTCTTCTGTAAAGAAGTCCACATACGCTTCTGAGCAATCCTCAAATGGCTCATCCTCGGTATCGTATATTTGCATTTGAGCACTGGATGGGAACATTTTGCTTTCGGATTTCGTATAGCCCAATAATGCTATATGTTTGGCATAGCCAACACGTACTATTTCATTCTCCATACTATTCATTTTTCATTGATTTGTATCAGAATCATCTGATGTTTCTATTTCAGTCACAGCTTTGCACCACGTCTGTTCGCACATGTCTTTTACTTCTTCCGGAGTAAGCTCTTCATCCCACTCGGAAGATATAACCCCACTCCCTGTATCAAATGTTATAGTCAGCGTCTTCTTCATTATTCTCTTCGTTATTAGTCAATCAATTCAAACTCATACACCCATACAAATGGGTTGCTTTTCCATATACCACTACTTGAAACTTTATCTATTAACTCAGAAAAACAACTCTTAGCGGTTATGCTCAACCCATTTTGGCGTCCCTTTTCTAAATGGTAATAACATTCTATTGTATCGTCAAACATAACACCTTCTTTCAAGCAGTCTTCTTCTAAAATGTCTTGCAATGGCTCTAACCGTATAGCTGTTATCTTGATATGATGTGGCATATATTCAGCTTTGACAAACATTTTGTTAGACCATCCCGGAAGTGATTTAATAGAAAATGAATCTCCAAATGTAGAATGACCATCGTAGCCAGCATCTTTATAGTTTTGTGAAATGGCTATAACCTCACCAATCTCATACGAAGGAATATAAACCTTTCCTTCTTCATCCTCATACCATTCCTTATTTACGTTGCCGAAGGATATTTGCTTATCAGTAGCAGGATTTGCAATCCTTCTTGTCACTGTTTTCTTACCATCCAATACAGCTTGCGTTAAACTGTATTTATCGTTGAACATTATCTTCTTCATATCTTCTTTATTATTCGTTATCTAATCCTATGCAAAATTCCTCTCTCGTCTCGTTCCCATAATTGGTATGTAGGGCATTGAGCGCATTCGTGATTTTGTCCGCTTCATCTGCATATACTTCACAATCCCACCTAATTGTAGTTTTAGATGGTAACTTTATTACAGCAAGAAGTGTATCTAAATTGTCAACTGCTTCTTGAATCTTATCTAAGCATTCCTTTCGTGTCATAATATTCATTTCTATTTAGATTTGAGTTGTTTCAATTCTTTAATCATCCTTTCAAGGCGATTGTATTCTTCTCTTCCGGCATCGTAATCAAGTACGATGCAGTCACGGCAAAACTCTAACCGCTTAATTTGCTGTTCTAATGTTTCATTCATTACTATCTTGATTTGAGTTAAAGTTCTTCTAACTGTTTTTCCAATGCAGTCATAGTGTCAATGACTGCATCCGCAAAAAACTTTCTAAATGCCAAAGGGAAATATAACCCATCTCCGCCATTTTCTCTGCTGGTATTAGGCGACTTAAATGCCCACCAATGGTCTGATTCGTTCTTTATTGCAGACTTTATATTTTTCATTTCTTCTATTTGCTTTAATAGAAGTCTTGCTTTTTCGGCTTTTCCTTTTTCCATGTCTGTTCTTAATTGTTTAGAGGATTATTAATTTCTATTTATTCATTATACATTAATCACCTATCAATTGACGAATTGCATAGTTCTGTTTCCCTTTGAAATTAGAAAAATCCACCAAAGCCTGTTTATGGTAAAGGTCGAGTGCCACCTTACGGAATCTTTCGTAATTGCGATTATCAATCGGAAGTAATGAATCTTTTTTCATTGCTTCAGCTAATTCTTTACGAGTATGAGCATAATGGCCATAACAGCTCTTCTCGCCAAATGTATGTTCCATACTATGATTATGGTAGTCATTACTCTTTGATAGAAAAATTTTCAATCTTTCAAGTTGAGTAAAGCTCAATCTTTCAATACCTTGCCTTGAGGTTTCTTTTTCTTCCAACCAGGCTACAATTTCGAGATCGTAGAAGCCTGTGGAGTATTCTCTTCTGTAGAAATAGTGTATTTTCATATTAATTCGTTTTTAATACTTAGAAGTTATTCTTTTGCGCTATCGAGATAGTCTAAAACCTCCGTTAATCCATCATAAGCATATTCAAGATTACCGACAGCCTCTGACATTTTCTCACCTTTATCACCATCCTGTAATGATTCAGGAAGGTTGTCATAAGCTTCCTGCTCTTCATCCTTTATTTCTTCAATTTCAGTTAAGAGAATATTTAATTGCTCCATAACATCATTAATATGCTTGCGCCTATTATTATTCATAACTCAATAATATTTCTTTCTTGCTTTCTCAAACTTGGCTCTCAAAACCTCTGCATACTGAGAATTGTATTGTTCCGGAGAAACCAGAACATGGGTATTCGGGTCTATCCGAAGCATCCGTTTACCCCTGTCCTGCTGCTTTTTCTCCAGGCAGATGTCCGGAAGTTCTTCCGGATTCTCATTATTCCAGATATCAGGCTTAATGAACTTCTCCATTTTCAACGCACAGAGTTAGTACTCCTACTAAATCCTCCAGATGAGTCTCCTCAAAAAAGAAGCAACCCATATTCACTTCCGGATAATTGGAAACTTGAACTAATTTCTTTCCGAAAGCCATCTCAAGACGACCGATAAATAACTTCTCAGAAGTTGGCAGGAAATTAACCAAAAGTTTAAAGTCCGTATGATTAGGATCACCATATACATAGGCTTTCTTACCACCCCCCAGCTCTATTTCTTTTCGTATCGTCGTAATATCCGGAAACAATCTTTTGGCCGCTCCCTCACTATAGATAACATTAGCATAGTTCTTGCTAAGTTTACATGATAACAACACAACGCTGCTCGGCAAAAGTAGGCGTACTTGGTTAACTGTCATATTCCCGTTAATCCTCAACTGTAGTTTCACGGCATCCGGAAACAATTTCTGCGCTTGTTCAATGTTCTTTAATTCCATTTTCTTCTGTTTTTAGCATTAATAAAAGCCGAATGGCTTATTTTAGATTATTCTGATACCAATAGGAAACCATCTCTGCAACAGCACAGGCACCTATTTTAGCTTTGATATTCTCCCGATGACGATTCACAGTACAAGGGGAGAGATGCAATTCACCTGCAATCATATCCGTTTGCAAATTGGAAGCAATTAGCCTAAATACCTCCATCTCACGCTCGGTCAATGCTGTATCCAGTTCCGGACGACAAATGACATTTTCATGTTCACATTCACCCCGGAGAGGACACTTAACTTCTTCAAACATAAACAGACCGTCTTTATTAATGTCAAAGTTATATTGGTCATATTCTCCGAAGTTGCAACGGATAAAGCGGTGAACTACCTTAAACTCGTAATGCCACCGGTTCATTGTGCTACTTGAATAAAGCTGCATAAGTCGGGCGTGTGCCTTTGGGTACCTATCGCGGATAATGGTAAGCATGTATTCAATAGTAGGACGTTCAGTATCTTTAAGCACAATTGCCGGTTTGCCAAACTCCTTCATCATCACATCACCTTCGGGAGTGTTGTAGAACTCGATGTTAGAAATGACTGCCATATCTCACTCCCATGAAACTGTATAAGGCAATTTCTCGTCATTATCCGTTGTCACGGTATAGCCTAACTCTTTTAATTTGGCTATATCTTCATGTGAAATAAACATAAATCGATATCTAAAATGCCCTTTTTCAGCAGCATATACAATATCACGGAAAATGACTTCTATATTGCTATAATCCTTAGCCTTTTTATTCGCTTCCTGAGCTGTAAGAAAATTCTTTTCCATAATTCTATTAATTTAATTGTTTATCATTAAAAAGTTTCTCAAGTAGTTCTCTTTCAAGAGGTTTAAAAGAATCGTTTGCCATTTTGTTATAAAATGCAGGCAAAGACACCCCGCTCTGTCTGAGGAATTCATCTCTTAACTCTGTTTTGTCATCTCTGGACAATTGTTCATAATGGTATTTAAGTACCATTTTCGCTTGTTTTTGCTCCTTTCTCATAATTATTCCCGTTTTTATTCTTAAATTTATAATGCAAATATAGACTTAAGGAAATTAATTTCCAAATAGTTTAATGTATAATTTCTAATTATTTTAATTACTCATATGAAACACTTTGGAAATCAGTTAGATGAGCTATTCAGAAAGAAAAAGGTTGTTCAGAAGGACTTTGCAGAGAAAATGGGAGTAACAGCTGTTACTATAACTAAGTGGAAATCTCAGGAGAGCATAGACGCCGCTAAGTTAGAATCAATTTCTAAACAATTAAATGTACCTATTTCATATTGGTTCGATGAAACACACATTACTAATCAATCAATAGCCAATGGAGATGGTAGCGCAGCTTCCATATATGGGAATGCCAGTGCTGGAGCACTTGCAGATAAAGATAAAGAAATAGAGCATCTTAAAGACTTGCTCAAAGAGAAAGAAAGAACAATCCAAATACTAATGAATAAATAAATCAATAATGGAAAAGAAATCCTACTCAGAACTTCAGCAACAATCATTAGAAGAAACAGCCTTCTATATGACATCTGCAATCAAGGTTATCAACGACAAATTGGGTGAATTTTATGCGGAGGAGCACCCCGAAATTTTGGGAGCTTTTATGCAAACAGCCGCCATCACTAATTTAGAATCTGTTCTCCTTAATAAATTGGAAAACATTGAAAAAGCAATAGACCAATTACAGTAAATCAGTGATTTACAGGAATATCTTTCGGCGGTTTTTATACGCATTTACCGGGACGAAATCGGGACGTATAGTATGAAAAAGCAAAGAACTAACATATTATTATTAATTAGTAATCAGCTCTTTACAAAAGCGGATACGTGCACAATAAGTCTTGTCATCCCGACTACCGATAAAGCATTGATAATCGAAAGATTATCGATGCTTTTTGCTTTTATATATGCTCATATTTCCCTTATCATCTCAAACTGTTTCCCCTTCACATCTATATTTTTGGCTTTCAGAAAACCGGTAATTGAAGTGCACGAGATTTCTGTATTTACAACTTTAATGGATTCGTACCTATTCAATTCAAGCATCTCCCGAAGCAATAATGAAGCTATTCCTTTTCTTCGATAGGTTTTATCAACCGCCAACTGGGTGACATCGCCGGAACCGGGATCGAAGACACAATAACCAACGAGATTTTCGCCAGTAAACACTCCCAAACTGATAAAGTCCCCGGGTATCCGCCCGATTGCTTCAAGATTATTCTGCCAGGAAGGTTTGAAATCCCAGAAGTTGGAGATAGAATCATATTCATGGATAGTGACAGGCCGGAGCACGTAAGGAAAATCAATCATTTTCAGTTCATTCCTTACTGCACTATTCTCCTGTACAAAGTAATTAAACTCACGAGTCACCTCGAAACCGAGTTTTCTGTAAACAGAAACTGCACCTGTGTTATGCTGCAACACTTCCAGCAGATATTGACGGATACCTGCTGCCTTTAAATGTGGAATAGCATACTCAAAGATACGGGTAGCCAGTCCCTTTCCCCTATGTTCTTTCAGAGTTCCCGTCCCAGTGTCATAAGCTGTCTTCACTCCGTAAAAATCTCCAATGCCGTTGCAAGTGAAAGAAACTATCTCACCCTGACTGAATGCACCAAAAGAGAAAGCAAAATCAAAGCCACGGCGCTTCAACATTGTCTGGAGTTGGGCTTTGCTTTGTTGCACCTCATAATCAGCAAAAGCCTGATTGAATGCTTTAAATAAAGTGTCGAAGTTCGTTTTACCAAGAGAGTTTATTTCCATATCGCTGCAATTAAAGGAGTGAACATAGAATCATATACCTGCAAAGATATAAAAAGTAAAGATAAACTTAAATATCAGACTATGCTTTTTGTATATTTACAAGCTAATTGCGTATCTTTGCATAAACACACATCAGAATATACTTATGAAAAAAATTCTTGCTTACATTGCCCTTAGTTTTACAGCAATAACCGGTTATGCAGCTACTCCTCTTTGGATGCGCGACTTACAAATCTCACCGGATGGAACGGAAATTGCATTTTGCTATAAAGGAGACATTTACAAGGTGCCCGCTAAGGGCGGAACGGCTACACAGCTCACCACCCAGGACTCTTACGAGTGCACTCCTATATGGTCGCCGGATGGCAAGCAGATAGCTTTTGCCAGCGATAGAAACGGAAACTTCGACATCTTCGTGATGTCGGCAAATGGTGGAGCCGCCCAACGACTGACCACCCACTCCACCAACGAACTGCCGTCTACCTTTACTCCGGACGGCAAATATATCTTATTTTCGGCATCTATCCAGGACCCGGCAACCAGTGCCCTCTTTCCCACAGCCTCAATGACCGAGCTTTACAAAGTCCCCATAACAGGCGGGCGCACATTACAAGTGCTGGGAACACCTGCCGAAGCTGTCTGTTTCGACAAGTCCGGCAGCCGTTTCCTCTATCAAGACCGCAAGGGAGGTGAAAATGAATGGAGAAAGCACCACACCTCTTCCATCACCCGGGACGTATGGATGTGTGATGTAAAAACAGGCATACACACCAACCTTACCTGTCATGCGGGCGAAGACCGCAACCCTGTATTAGCACCGGATGGAGAAACCGTATACTTCCTGAGTGAGCGTGACGGCGGTTCATTCAATGTATATGCCTTCCCGCTCTCCCAGCCGCAATCGGTGAAAGCAGTCACTTCCTTCAAAACTCACCCCGTACGTTTCCTTTCCATGAGCAACGACGGCACATTGTGCTATGGATATGACGGAGAGATTTACACTCAGCAAGCGGGTTCCACTCCCCGGAAGATAAGTGTAAAAATCATACGCGACGACCAGCCGCAAATAGTCAACCTGAAATATTCCGATAAAGCAACCTCAGCTACAGTGTCATCGGATGGAAAACAGATTGCTTTCATTGTGCGAGGCGAAGTATTCGTTACATCGGCAGACTATGCCACCACCAAACAAATCACTCACACAGCAGCGCGCGAAAGTAATCTTTCATTCTCCCCGGACAACCGGACACTGGCTTATGATAGCGAACGCAACGGAAATCTACAGATTTATCTGGCAAAAATAACCAGGGAAGAAGATCCTAACTTCCCCAATGCAACGCTGATAAAGGAAGAACCGTTGCTGCCCTCCACTACCATAGAGCGTAGCCACCCGCAATTCTCTCCCGATGGCAAAGAGCTTGCTTTCATTGAGGAGCGCAATCGCCTGATGGTATTCAACCTGGAAACCAAGAAACTACGCCGCATTACCGATGGTTCCACCTGGTATAGCACCGGTGGTGGATTTGATTATGCATGGTCTCCGGACGGCAAGTGGTTTACTCTTGAATTTACAGGAAACAAACACGATCCCTACTCGGATATAGGTCTTGTAAGTGCGCAAGGCAATAGTGAAATAATCAACCTGACCAATAGCGGATATAACAGCGGTTCACCCTGTTTTGTGCTTGACGGCAATGCCATTCTTTTTGTAACCGAACGCTACGGAATGCGCGCGCATGCTTCATGGGGTTCGCTGGACGATGCCATGTTGGTATTCCTCAATCAAGATGCCTACGACAAGTTCAGCCTGAGCAAAGAAGACTATGAACTGTACAAAGAAGCCAATGCCGACCGGGAAAAGACAGAAGAGAAAGACAGCAATAAGGTGAAAGATATTGTAGTAGAGTTGAAAAACATAGAAGACCGCATCGTGCGTCTGACCCCTAATTCTTCTGATATGGGCAGCACCGTTCTTTCCAAAGATGGCAAAACCCTCTACTACCTGGCAAGTACAAAAGGCGGGCGCAACCTATGGAAAATGGACCTGCGCAAACAAGAAACCAAGTTACTCCACAAGATAGACGCCGGATCGGCATCTATGGAAATGGATAAAGAAGGGAAGACTCTTTTCATTCTGAACGGAAAAAACATGCAGAAGATGAATCTGACTTCCGATGAACTAAAACCTATTAAATACCTTGCCCAGATGAAACTGGATCTGGCGGCTGAACGTGAATACATGTTCGACCATGTGTATAAACAGCAACAGAAGCGATTCTACAACACCAACATGCACGGTGTGAACTGGGATGCCATATCGGCAGCCTATCGCAAGTTCCTGCCGCACATCAATAATAATTATGACTTCTCGGAAGTATTGAGTGAATGGTTGGGCGAACTGAATGTGTCTCACACCGGCGGACGTTTCTATCCGGACGGGCAAAGCGAGCCGACAGCCAGCATGGGATTACTTTTTGACTGGAACTATCAGGATAAGGGTATGCTCATTGCCGAAGTCATAGAAAAAGGGCCATTCGACAAAGCCGATACCAAGGTGAAAGCAGGCACTATTATTGAAAAGATTGACGGTACGGAAATCACTCCCGAAACGGACTATTACACGCTGCTCAATGATAAAGCTAAAAAGAAAACACTCGTTTCACTATATGACGCCAAAACCAAAGAGCGTTGGGAAGAGGTGGTAATCCCCATCAAAGACAGCGAACTAAACCAACTGCTCTACGAACGCTGGGTGAAACAGCGTGCGGCAGATGTTGACAAATGGTCAGGTGGACGTCTGGGATATGTACACATTAAGTCGATGGGCGATGATAGTTTCCGTTCCATCTACTCGGACATTTTGGGAAAATACAATAATCGTGAAGGTATCGTGATAGACACGCGCTTCAATGGCGGCGGACGCCTGCACGAAGATATAGAAATACTGTTCAGCGGCGAGAAGTATTTTACGCAAGTGGTTCGGGGCCGCGAGTCCTGTGATATGCCCAGCCGCCGCTGGAACAAGCCTTCCATTATGCTGATGTGCGAAGCCAACTACTCTAATGCACACGGCACGCCGTGGGTATACAGTCATCAGAAGTTAGGTAAACTGGTAGGCATGCCGGTTCCAGGCACCATGACCAGTGTATCATGGGAGCGCCTGCAAGACCCGACATTGGTATTTGGTATTCCCGTAGTTGGTTATCGTCTTCCTGATGGTAGTTATCTGGAAAACACGCAGTTGGAACCGGACGTGAAGGTTGCCAATTCACCCGAAACAATCGTAAAAGGGGAGGATGCACAACTAAAAGCGGCGGTAGAGGAGTTATTGAAACAAGTACATTAGATAGTGATTATTAAGAAGCCAGGTTATGAACTTGGCTTCTTTTTCCTTACCTTTGCGCGAAATATAACAAATCATCTAAATTCATGTTTACTGACCTACTGAATTCCTCTTATTTCGCACTCTTCCTTATTGTTGCATTAGGCTTCATGTTGGGAAAAATCAAAATCAAAGGATTATCGCTGGACGTTTCAGCCGTCATCTTCATCGCTCTGCTATTCGGACATTTCGGCGTAGTTATTCCTAAAGAATTAGGAAACTTCGGATTAGTTCTTTTTATTTTCACCATCGGTATCCAGGCCGGACCCGGCTTCTTCGACTCATTCCGGAGCAAGGGGAAAACGCTAATCATAATCACCATGCTGATTATCTGTTCGGCTTCGCTGACAGCGGTCGGACTAAAGTATCTCTTTGATATTGACACGCCAAGCGTAGTGGGCCTGATAGCCGGTGCATTGACCAGTACGCCGGGACTTGCCGTAGCCATCGACAGTACAAACTCGCCGTTAGCATCCATTTCTTATGGTATCGCATATCCGTTCGGTGTGATTGGCGTTATCCTGTTTGTGAAGCTGCTACCCCGAATCATGCGCATTGACCTGGACAAAGAAGCCCGCCGCCTGGAAAAAGAGCGTCGTGGACAATTCCCCGAACTGACCACCTGTATTTATCGCGTTACCAATCCTGCCGTATTTGATCGCAGCCTCATGCAAATCAATGCGCGTGCCATGACCGGAGCTGTCATTTCGCGCCACAAACAAGGAGAACAGATTTCTATCCCAACAGCACAAACCGTGCTTCACGAAAATGACTACATACAGGCAGTGGGCAGTGAAGAAGCGCTGAACCAACTTGCCGTCTTAGTAGGTAAGCGAGAAGAAGGTGAATTACCATTAGTAGATACACAGGAAATCGAGTCGCTATTGCTGACTAAGAAAGACATGATTAACAAACAGTTGGGAGACCTGAATCTGATGAAGAACTTCAATTGTACAGTGACCCGTGTCCGCCGAAGCGGTATCGACTTATCTCCATCACCTGATTTGACTTTGAAGTTCGGTGATAAACTAATGGTGGTAGGAGAAAAAGAAGGTCTTAAAGGGCTGGCACGCCTACTGGGAAACAATGCCAAAAAGTTGTCGGATACGGATTTCTTTCCTATTGCAATGGGTATTGTATTAGGTGTGCTATTCGGTAAGTTGAATATCACTTTCCCCGGTGGTTTGTCATTCTCTCCGGGACTAACGGGCGGTATTCTGATGGTAGCTTTATTCTTAAGTGCGATTGGAAAAACAGGCCCTATCCTGTGGTCCATGTCCGGTCCGGCCAATCAATTGTTGAGGCAACTGGGGCTTTTACTTTTCCTTGCCGAAGTCGGCACTTCAGCAGGTACCAATCTTGTGGCAACATTTCAGGAAAGTGGTTGGCTACTGTTCGGGGTAGGTGCTGCAATAACGGTGGTGCCGATGCTGGTGGCTGTTTTTGCCGGACTGTTTATATTCAAAATCAGTATTCTAGACCTGTTAGGTACCATTACCGGCGGCATGACCAGTACGCCGGGGCTTGCTGCTGCCGACTCCATGACTGACAGCAATATTCCAAGCGTAGCCTATGCCACAGTTTATCCTATCGCAATGGTATTCCTCATCCTGTTTATACAGATAATCGCATCTGCGGTATATTGATAAAGTCATCTGCCCCTCCTCTCCTATAGGGTAAATATGATAAATGAGAATAGGTTTCCGCCAGCAAATTAATGGCAGAAATCTATTCTCATTTTCAATGCAAAAAACTAATTATTTATGTAAAAATGGCTTATTCCATATAGACCTTGTCGTCATTTCTTGTCCCTTTATACCAATCATGATATGAGGTACATCCGCTATCAACCCACTTTGTATACATAGGATAAGCTTCATCAATCCTGATAGTTTCCAAACACCACTTAAAGTCAGGTGACGGAATCTCAAGTACATTGGGGAAGTCAGCGTCGTATTTATTATAAGAATTAAGGTCGAATGTAGCCTTCCCGTTATTCAGCATAGGAATGTACGCGTCAGCCTTTGGCAAAGTGATCTGGATAACTTCCGTTTCTACTTTGGAAGCACCTGCACGTACGTTCATATATCCACTCAGCCCCTCAACATATATCTTACCATTGATGCCGAAGCTGTTAGTGAATGACGCACCCGTTGCCATCACCTGAATATGAGCTCTTGCTTCATTGCTACCAGAAATTTCTTCAATGTGAAATCTCACTACAACATCATTAAAGTCATAATCTCCCTGATTCGGGTAGTTATCTTCAAACAACCACATTCCCTGCCACGTAATGCCACCGGGCGGCAGTTCCGGGGTAGGTATCTCATTCTCAGGTGTCAGTGCCGGATTGGATTCGATAAGGCACAACAGGTCATTATAGTCTTGGTCGAACCATCCATCCGGAAGCTGGTCTTCCATACCCAATGTCTGATATTCCTTATCACCAAACTTCAATGTTCTGATAACTCCTGACGTAAGCAGTATTCCATTATATTTTTCATTGAATCTCGGAGTCGAATAGCGATATACCCCAGGAGAGTACGAACAAGCAAAACCAATCTTACAGTCAGTGAAAGTACCAAGTTTCACTTTAGTTCCGATAGTCTGTTTCCCGTCAAATACAGGCGTAAGGTCCTGAATTTCAGCATCAGCATCTGTATAGGTATAATAATATAAACTGTTATTAAGATGAGCACCACCATTGCCTACATAGGTCACCCAAACTTCAGTCTCCTCACTTCCTACCATCAAATCAGAACATACCGTATACGTATCGCTCGGTGTGTTTCTGACGCCTTCGGGATAATAATTGTTTATGGCAGTAATCAGCGCGTCAGAGAGTTCACCCTCTGCTTTCGTAACAGCTTTATTTACAACGACATCCCCCTTACTATAGGTAGACATCTGGCCATTCATCAACAGATATAATTTATCTGTTGCTTTAGGAATTCTGACACTTTTCTCAAATGGAGCATAATCTATCAGAATGGGCTCTCCCACCAAATGCCCATCAACATAAGGGTCGCCGGCATACAGTAGGCAACGGGTGTTTTCCGTAGTATTAACACGTACAGTTATTTCATCCACTAAGGAGAAGTCTTTTCCGGGCTCCGGTTCCTGATAAGAATTCTTCACCTCACATGAGAATAACGTAAAAACACTAACCAATAATAATAATAATTTCTTCATACCTTCTTTATAAAATGAACATATCACCTGTTAGTCACGGAATAAATCTACAACTTTTTATTCTAATATACAAATTATCATCTAATAATTCAAAAGATGAAGTTTCCATCCAGAATAAGTACATCTTTATACCATTTCTTAACGAAACAAGAAATATATCAACATTAGTAATACAGTATTCAGAACTGATAAGAAGTGAATGAAATGTTTTTCCGTCAATTTGTTTGAATTTCCTACCTGTCAAGCAGCAGAATGCAACTATTTGATTATAAGCGTATATAAATAAGCCTTATCTCGGTCGTATACTTAGGGTACCTCAGTCGTATACTGAGATGCCCTAAGTATACGACTGAGGTACCCTAAATATACGACCCGGAGTTAATATTTACTTTTCGTAAAAAAATAAATAAAGCAAAATCACCCTATCACTTTTCCGCATGTGCTTGCTATTTTCAATAGAATTCTTCTAAATTTGCAAGCAATATAAATAGCAACTAAATATGAAAGCATCAAAAGCCCAATCTATTATTAGCCTGATAACCTGCTTTTTCCTAATTCTAGCGGTAACTATCTGCAAAGAAAATAAGTTCCGGAACATACTCTCAGAAAATGAAAATACAACGGAAAAACAAGGTGGGAACACAGGGATACTGCGACAGGCTGATGATGGGGTACAAATAATATCTACCCGGCAAATTGCCGGTGACATCAATGGATACGGTGGAAGCGTCCCACTCGAAATCTATATGAAGGACAACCGCATCATCAAAGTGGTGGCTCTGGAAAACTCTGAAACACCCAGTTACTTTGCCAAAGTGCGGAACAGCAACCTGCTGCAACAATGGGATAATCTGTCACCAGAAGAAGCACTCAACAAAGAGGTGGACGGCATATCCGGTGCCACAGAGTCTGCCGCCGCCATTATCCAGTCCGTACAGAAGGCGATGGAATATGCTGAAGCACATTCATTGGAAGAGACAGATGCTTCTTTCAGTTTCGACTGGATACTCTTCCTGGGACTACTGGCAGGAATTGCAGTGTGTACCCTCGCTATCACATATTTCTCCAAGCAACAACCCAGAGCACAAACCATGCAGTATGTGCTGAACTTTTTCAATCTGGCTTTGGTTATAGTAGTGACTGCTTTATCCATCCAGCCGAAAAATAATCAAGTAATTAATAAGGAGGAACCTATTATGACACAGGATAATAAATCTACCGTTCTTGAAAGTATTCATGCAAGAACCAGCATCCGCTCTTATCTCCCCAAGGAGGTGGAAGAAGAGAAAGTGGAACAATTACTTAGGGCCGCTATGGCTGCGCCTACGGCAACCAATAAACAGCCCTGGGCCTTCATTGTCATTAAAGAAAAGGAAGTATTGAACGAACTGGGTTCTACCCTTCCCTATGCCAAGATTGCTAAAGAGGCACCTTTAGCAATCGTTGTATGCGGAGACCTGACAAAAGCTATCAGTGGTGCGGGTAGTGATTATTGGGTACAGGATGCTTCTGCCGCTACTGAAAACTTATTGTTGGCAGCACAAGGATTGGGGTTGGGTGCTGTGTGGACAGGGGTTTATCCCATAAAAGAACGCGTGAAAGAGGTTCAGAAGATTTTGCATCTGCCCGAATATATCATTCCGCTGAATGTAGTTCCTGTAGGCTATCCGGCCGAGAACCCGCTTCCAAAGGATAAATGGAAACCGGAGAATGTGCATTATAATCGCTGGAAAGAGATTCGATAGGTAGACTATTCGTCCATATCATTCAGATGTATTTCCAATGCTTTGACCGAAATATAAATCTCATATACAGAGATAGCCAAAGAAATAATCAACAGCACCATCGCCAGACCAAAGATATATATCGACACTAAATAAAGTTGTATATAGATAAAAAACATGCTGACTACACACAGCAACAAACTCCCCGTCCCCGTCACCTGCATGGCACGTGTCAGGTAAAGGCGTTTCCGTAGATTAGCAATCTGAGCAGCGGTAACTGACGAATGATTGGCACGATACTGCTCCTTCAACGCACGCACTAATTGGGCATACGACATGAAACGATTAGTATATGCCAGCATAATCAAAGAAATGGCTGAGAATAACAGAGCCGGAGTAGTCAGATCTATTTCCATATGTTTTATTCTTATTTCAGAGGATTGCTTTCCACACCCTCAAAAGTTATCTTAACCGGATTGATATATCCGTCCTCATCAAAAGTCATTTCATCGATACAAGTTGCACGATGGTCTCCGTGTGTCTCCGTCAACGGACGGCGATGGTAAATGATATAGTATTTATCAGATTTCGGTTCATGAATCACGGAGTGATGTCCCGCTCCGGTAGCAATCTCCGGATCTTGTTGTAGTATCTTGCCGATACGTTCAAAGGGGCCAAAAGGATTATCTGCAATAGCGTAAGCTACTGAGTAGTCGGGACCACCCCAGCCACCTTCCGACCACATGAAGTAGTATTTTCCATCACGGATAAACATGAAAGGACCTTCCGTATAATTTTCCGGCGTAACCTCCTTGTAATAAGTCCCGTCTTCAAAAGGTAACAGTCCAGTAAAGTCATCATTCAGTTTAACAACGTTGCATCTTCCCCAACCTCCATAATACATATAATATGAACCATCTTTATCCTGGAAAACGAACTGGTCAATCGGCTGGGCACGATTATAAATCTTATCTATGAGCGGACGGCCTAAATAATCCTGATAGGGACCTTCCGGACGGTCGGCCACACCAATACCGATGCCACCGTACTCATCATCATTCTGAATATCATTTCCTCCGAAAAACAGGAAATACTTATTATCCTTCTTCACGACTGCGGGAGCCCACATGGCACGCCACACCCATTTCACTGCTGTATTGTCAATGATACGTTCATGCTTCGTCCAATTCACCAAGTCGGTTGAGGAGAAAGCATCCATAAATATCTGCTTCTCATACTCATCAGAGTAGGTGGGAAATATCCAATATTCATTGTCCAGAATCATACCTTCAGGGTCGGCATACCAGCCTTCAAAAAGAGGATTACCTGACATTTGGACCGGTTGCTTCACGCTACAGGACTGGAGTATCGACATCGCAAAAATGAATAATAAATAATAAGTTTTCATCTATCTGATATTTTTATGGATAAAGTCATGAATTTCATTACACTCACATATTTCCCACAAAATAAAAGAAAAAAAATGGAAGGATATAATTTTGCTTAATAAAATGCACAATGCCCAAAGCAAAACTTCATCCTGCTTTTACAAGATAAAATTCTGCTTCAGGCATGAAGGGGTTCTTAAAGCGGAAGACAGAAAGCCTATTTCTTGTCATAAATACCGTTAGAGAATTTGCCGTAAGCCATCACCTGATTGGTATCCGGAAAGTGCACAATCTCCGGCACATTGTTGGTATCAAAGTCAAGATAGACGAGCTTCTCCGTATCCGACCCATTACGCATGACGTGCGCACCTTCCGGTCCGGCAGGGAAGGTTATGGCATCTCCGGCCTTCACGGTTACATCTCCATTGATGGTACGCACAATACCTGTACCACTGATGATGTAGAACACTTCCTCATCCGTTTCATGATAATGATAGCCATAGGCAAAGTTACCCGGTTCCACCTCCACAAAGTTAACACGGCACTGGGTTACGTCTTCTTGCGCAACAATCGGTTTCACTGTAAATTCATTGCCACCTTGACTGAATTTCTGACCTTCGACAGTCTTGTAATTCTTTACTGTAAGCTCTTTCATTGTCCTTTTGTTTTTAAATTGTTTATAAAATAGTTGTATTCATCAGTTTTTTCACTAACTTCGCAATGCGGTCAGTGACTTATCGACGATGCAAAGCTATGCACTATTTTACTTTAAAACAAGAAGTTACAAATAAGTAAGATAGTTACCTGAAGGTTACTTTTGCTGAAAAGCAAGAGATTAAAAATGAAGAAAAAAGAAAAATAATCAAGTGGAACCTAATACTAACTAAAGATATGGAAACAAGAATTACCTCAAACCGTATTACGGAACTAAAGCCGAACGAGATATTCGTCTTCGGCAGTAATCTGGAAGGCGCTCACGGTGGCGGAGCCGCTTATCTGGCCTGGAAGAAATGGGGAGCTATCTGGGGACAAGGAACAGGACTACAAGGACAGACTTACGCCATCCCTACCATGCACGGTGGTCCGGAAAGCATCAAACCTTATGTTGATCAATTCATCGGATTCGCCAAAGAACATGCAGAATACGTTTTCCTCGTCACAGAAATAGGATGCGGCATTGCCGGATTTGCCCCGAAAGAGATTGCCCCCTTATTTAAAGAAGCGATAAATGTGCCCAACATTCATCTGCCTCAACGTTTCTGGGATGTAATGAACGCCAAGTGAAACCTAACTTTCAACCGCCTTCTGCCCAACGCAAATAATATGCCGAAAAGGGAACAAGCTGAGCATATTACGAATATGATCCCGGTGGAAACCAAGATATTCCCAATGCCCACCAAGGGAGAAACAATGCCGCCGAACGAGAAACAGACAGCTCCCAGCAATGCAGAAGCTGTCCCGGCATTAGTGCGCTCACACTCCATAGCCAACGCGGTTGAGGTCGTGAAAGTCATTCCCATCATAAACAGCACTGCCAGCAGCAACAGTTCGTATACCCAGAAGCTACACCCTAAAGCCAATGCAGCACATTCCAATACAGAGAAAACAAGCATGCCCATACACCCTATCAGCGTCCCGTTTTCCGGTCGGCGGAACTTCACGGAAAATGCAGCCGCAGTACCGATGGCAATGGCATTAATACTGAAACATACGCTGAAAGCAAAAGGGGAATAACCGTAATGTTGCTGAATAATGAAAGGAGACGAAGCTATATAGGCAAACAACACTCCTTGCGCAAACGCCAGTTGCAACACGTAGCAAATATATTGTTTATTGCGAAGAACCAGCTTGAAACTATTGAAAGTATCCGCCCATTTCGTCACCAGCCGATTCTCTGCGGGAAGCGACTCCCGGAAGCGCATGCAACCTGCCAGGAGGAGCATGCCCAATACAAGCAGAATACCGAAAATCCCCTGCCAGCCGATAGCTTCCGTAAATAATCCTCCAATGATAGGGGCTACTACCGGGGCAATACCGTTGATGGCACCGATAACTGCCAGCATCTTTGCCAATTCCCTACCCGAAAACTTGTCCGTAGCAATGGAACGGGCTATGACGATGCCTCCTGCACCGGCAACACCTTGTATCAGACGGAAAGTAACAAATTGATGGATGTTTTGCGCAAATAAGCAGAGAACTGTTGAAACAATGAATAGCCACATGGCAACCTGTAACGGTATACGTCTGCCATACCGGTCGCTCAAGGGACCGAAGAATATTTGACCGACTGCCAGTCCAATCATGCTGGTGGTCAATCCTAACTGGACCATTGAAGAACTCGTATTGAAATATTCTCCCATAGCCGGCAGACTGGGCAAATACATATCTGTGACAAACGGCCCGAAGACTGTCAACATACCTAATAAAATAAGAATGAACAGTTTTGAATTATCTTTTCCCATATAATTATCTTTTATTAGTGTGTTCAGGCAAATAATTATTTGCCTGAACACATCCTTTTTAATTGCACGGCAAAATTAAGAATAAATCAGTTTACCCACCTCACCTAATTTAGTCTACATTGTTCAAAACAGGAACAGACAGACACCCAATCATCCGGTTACTCCCAACTTCTTGTCCATACGCAGCTCATGCTTCGCAAAGCGGCGAATGGAGCGATAAGTGGGATGCAGTACTTTGTACGGGCGGATATCGCTCTCATAAACCAGGAACACCAACAGGCAGAACAAGGCTATCAGAATCAACCAGCCGTACAATTCCTTCATAGAAACCATCAACGCCTGTTGCTGCACAGCACCATAAAGTTCTCCGGCAGACATCCGGTTGATGAACGGATTCACATGATCTAATGACGAACTGAGCAGCATCGCATTCTTCTTTAAAGTCACACTCAAAGCACGCCCCAGGATAGCCGTACCCAAAGCACTGCCAAACCCGGCACTGACAAACGCCTGCACGGACACCGCTTGAAAAAAGTGTTGAAAAGGTACACGTGACAGCACCGTAAGAAAACAAATAGCTATTATGACATACCCGAAACTACGAAGGAACAACGGCACGAACAGCGTCTCCTTCGGCAAAGCATAATCAATGCCAAAGTAGAAATACATCAGATAGACAGTGATGGAAGTGAAAGCAATCACCGTCATCGTCTTATAGCGCCACTTACGGCGTGAAAAGGTCAGAAATGTAAAAGCTGCTCCAACCACAATGCCCAGCAACACTACCCAGTTGAGCGAAATCACATTCAGGGCATCATAACCCAATATACCCTCCATATAGATATGCTCAAACAGGTGTGAAGGAGCTAACAGTATATCTATTATTATATAAAGTATAAAGGGCAGCCACACGGAGCGGTACGTCCACGTCTTCAATGCAATGAACGGATGACGGATGAAAGATGCGCGCCACAAGTTCAGTGCCAGAACTACTATGCCGATGACGGTTGCCACCCGGATTGGGAAAGACCGGTACCAATCGTAATGTTCACCATAGACACATACAAAAAGGATGCACAGCAGAACAAGCCCCCACATTAAAGCTCCCAGCCAGTCGATACCAAATAACGGTAATTTCGGTAAGGAACGATAGCTGCGGAATAGCCAGAGCGTAACCAGCATCACTAATAACAACAAGCCCACTATCAGCCAGTGCATATACTCCCACTTCGCCCAGAAAGCCGTGTAGACGGTTATCAAACCCGATAACTGGATGCAACTCTGCACCAACAGGTAGATAAAGCAAAAGAACACCGATAAATCCCGCTTGGGAGTCAACCATAGTTGGATGGTGGAGTTGCACTCAAACGTGGCCCACATGCGGAAAATGCCTGCAAAAAAGCAAGTTATCACCAGCAGGGGAATACTGCGGGTATGCATACATATCAGATTGGCAATAATCAGGGCTATGCTGCACGTCATCAGCGAAGTCTTCGAGGCGAAGCGGAATTTCAAGCGGAACATAATGGCGAACGTCAGCCCCATGCCCACCATAGACGCATACCCCGCCATCATAATGTCTTCCTGCATCAATGCCGTTGAACCGACCATTTCGTTGACTGCCGACAGATAAATACCGCCGGAGAACTGGAAGATGATGACAAAGGCAATGATAATCCAGGGGCGTAGTTTCGGAGGAACAAAGTCGCGGATAGCCGGAATAGAAAAAGGTCCTGTTTCGTGCATCGCATCAATAGTTTACTACACATTCCACATTCATGCCGGCACGCAGACGCTCCATATCTTCCGGACGATTATCTGCAGAGAACTCGATACGGATGGGGATACGTTGTTCTACTTTCACGAAGTTTCCGGCGGAGTTATCTTGTGGGAGAAGGGAGAAGCTGGCACCCGTAGCGCGGGAGATGGACTTCACGGTTCCTTTGAAAATGATATCGGGAACGGCATCCACTTCTATTTCTACGGGCTGGCCTTCCCGGATATGCGTGGTCTGGGTTTCTTTGTAATTAGCCACTATCCATCTTTCGTTTTCATCAACCAGGTCCACCAGGGTTTGTCCGGGTTGTATCAGTTGCCCTTCCTGAATTTCCTTCCGCCCGGTGGTTCCGTCGCAAGGGGCGAGGATGACGGTATAGGAAAGATTCAGGCGTGCCAATTCCAGGGCAGCCTGTGCAAGTTTGATGCCGGCATCGGTTTGTTCCAGGCGGTGGGTTTGTTCCTGTTTCACCAGTGTGGTGGATTGCCTTTGGCGCAACAGAAGTTCGTAGCGGGCTTTGGAAGCCTCATAGTTAGTTTGTACGGCATCATATTGCTGTTTGGTGACCGCATCCTGTAACAACAGGTTCTTATAACGATGATATTCACGTTCAGCATTATCGAGGCGGACTTTAGCTTCCTGCAAACCGGCGTCGGATACGGCAATGTTATTCTGAGTAGTATGTACAGTGGTAGCCACTGCATTTTTGCCGGAGATGGCATTCTGGAAATCAGCCTCAGCCTGTGCCAGACGGAAACGGAATTCGGCATCTTCTATCACAGCCAGCGTATCGCCTTTGCGAACCTGTTGGTATTCATCGAAATATATCTTCTTGATAAATCCCTGCACGCGACTATTGACGGGGACGATGAGTTGTTTCACTTGTGCATTGTCCGTGTATGCCACACTGCCGAGGTGGACGAAATGAGAGCACACCCATACCAGTGCAGCAATGAGTAAGAGACTAACCACCACGTTATAAATCATTTTTTTCTTCTTGCGTTCCATATATTCTATTGTTATTTAAAATTCGTTTATAGACTTCCGGCTGTCTTTCTCAGCTTATAGAAATTGAAAAGTATATTGATTTGTGCATTCACCAACTGCAATTCCGCATTCAGCTTGGAATTACTGGCGTCCAGCATATCGGTAATCAGTGCCAGGTCATTCAGATAGCGGTTATTCACCACACTGTAGTTCTGCGTTGCCAGTTCCAGACTTTTCTCCTGCGTATCACAGATAGTGAAAGCCTCCTGAAAACGGATATATGCCGCTTTCACCTCCGTGCGCACATTCTCCTGCAACAACAAATCACTCTCCTGCGCCCGCCGGGTAGACAACTGCGCCAGACGAATCTTCTTGCCGGACTTGAACGTAGAAGCGATATCAAACTTCACCCCGACACCCACATACCAGTAATTCAGATTTTTATTAATGGGAGGCACTTCAATCGTAATAGGCCCGTCCAGTTTGTCACCAGCAAAGAGAACCACAGACGGCAGGCGTTCCGCTTTCGCTATCCGCTCATTATACTGAGATTGCTTGATGTTCAGCTTCATCTGTTGCAGTACAGGCGAACTCAATACAGCCGTTTCCTGCCAATGCGCTTCTTCCGAGGGTCTCGGGAGCCGTCTCAGCAATGTTGTATCCACATCAATCACCGTTTCCTCCGACAAACCAAGCACTGTAGTCAACTGATTATTCAGAATGAGAATACTGTTTTCTATCTGCGTCAAAGCCAGTTCCAAAGATTTGAGTTGCAACTCATACCGGGTGATATCATTCTTCAAAGCCAATCCCTGCGATTGTTTGGCATTGATGTCTTCCACCAACTTGCGGGTTTGCTCGATATTTTTCCGGTACACTTTCGACTGATTCTGCAATTTATACATCTCCAGATAGTTGCCTACCAACAGAAAACGAATATCCTGTTTGTTCTTCTCTTTATCCAGTTCCGCCAACTGTTGCTGCAACCGAGCAATGGCAATCCGGCTCGTGATAGCCCCTCCGGCATAAATTACCTGTGACGCTTCTATCGCAAAGTTATTACCGAAATGCGGCATAGCGGCATTCTCACCGTTCCCGAAGTCACGGTCAGCCAGCCAGGCATCGCCCAGATAGCTTGCGGAAACGGAAACATCAATGGAAGGAAGTTGGGCATTCTTAGCTACCTTCACCGCTTGTCCGGCCTCTTCTTCCGCCAGACGGAACGTGCGGATACTGCGGCTGTTAGCGTCCGCCAACTCGAACATCTCTTCAATTGTCATCTTCCGAATGGTTTGTGCAGATGCAAGAGAAACGTTCAGCGCTAAAATCAAAACTAATAAATCTTTCAATCTTTTTATCATATCTATTAAATTGTTACCTCAAAAACGGCTGCAAAGTTCGGACAAATTCTTTGCTAAAGGTAAATCCCAAATTGTGCAAAGTTGGTTTAATTTGGAGATTTTCAAGATTTGTGCTACCTTTGCCATACAACAAAAAATTCTTTAATGGCCTCTTCCATACGCATCAAGAACATCTGTGAACTACTCATTATCAGTGGCGGTAAAAACGATACACGCAAGAAAATCAGTTGCATCACCATCGGACACCGGGAAGCAGAAGAACAGTTTTCGTCAGACATCCACCTCGATGCCTTCATCATCCTATTGGTTTTATCCGGAAAGGGACGGGCTGCAATCAATTACAAAACGTATAACATTCAAGCAAATACGCTCTTGCTGCTGACTTCTGCACATTTGTTCCATTTTTATGATTGTAGTGATGATTTCCAATGCCAATGCCTCTTTGTCAGCAAGGTGTTTACTGATGAGATGGACTCCACCGATATGATTTACCGAAGAACCAAATATGGCGTACGGCTATATAATGAGCCTGTAATACCTTTGGAGCATCCGCATGCCGTCCTATTGGCGGAACGACTGGACAGCGTCAACAAAAACATTGACCGTACAGAGCATTTCTATCACAAAGAAGTGATTCTGAACCGCTTGTTCGCTCTCTATCTTGATTTAAGCGATATCCTCGAACGCACCAATCTGCCACATACAGACGGTTGCCTGACCCGCTACGAAAGTGTCATCAAGTCGTTCATCGAACTATTGGCAACGCATTACCGTGAAGAACACAAAGTAGACTACTATGCTGCCCGGCTGAACCTGTCCGCCCACCATCTGACGCAAATCGTGAAACTTGTGACAGGGCAAAGCGTAAGCGACTTTATCTTTGAAATGCTATTCAGCGAAGCCCGCAACCTGCTGACGCACTCCAAACTATCCGTACAAGAGATAGCCGCCACCCTCAACTTTTCCGACCAGTCTTCTTTCGGGAAGTTCTTCAAGCGGAAAGCAGGCATATCACCTGTGGATTTCAGAAAAGACATGAAACGGGAAGAAATAGCTTATTCGGGTTCCCTGCTGAGTTACAAGTAATTACCCAGTAAGTATTTGCCAGTTTTTGCCACAGCCTTGGCAAAGTTTTGCCACTTCGATGGCAAGGTCTTGCCAATGCGATGGCAAAAGTTTGCCAACGAAGTGGCAAGAGGTTGGCAAACTACATCACAGTGCAGAAGTATACTTATTCTATCAACAGAGCATAAAGCTGTTTCTTTATTCAGATATTTATCGTACTTTTGTAGTCTGTAAACCAGCTATTAGATTCTAAGAAAGAATACAACTATGCGCTATAAACTTTCGGCACCTGCCACCCTGCACACCACTATTCAGCTCCCGGCATCCAAGAGTATCAGTAACCGGGCTTTGATATTACATGCTTTAGCACAAGGATGCATCACGCCCGCCAATCTGAGCGACTGCGACGACACACGTGTCATGATAAAGGCTTTGGACGGAAATCCCGAACATATCGACATCCTTGCCGCCGGAACAGCAATGCGTTTTCTCACCGCTTATCTCAGTGTAACACCCGGCACACGTGTCATTACGGGTACCGAGCGGATGCAGCAACGTCCTATACGGATTCTTGTAGATGCCCTGCGCGAACTGGGCGCACAAATAGAATATGCCGGCAAAGAGGGTTACCCTCCTCTACGCATCACAGGCACAGAGCTGGCGGGCGAAGAAATCACGCTGGCCGGAAACGTAAGTTCACAATATATATCTGCCTTACTGATGATTGGTCCGATTCTGAGAAACGGACTGAAACTGAACCTGACGGGAGAAATCATCTCACGCCCCTATATCAACCTGACGTTGCAACTGATGAAAGAATTCGGTGCAGAAGCTGCATGGAGTTCCGAAAGCAGCATCACCGTCCGCCCCGGCACTTACAAAGACATACCTTTCACGGTGGAAAGTGACTGGAGTGCTGCGTCCTATTGGTATCAGATGGTTGCCCTGAACTGTGACAATGCAACTAACGAAAAGGAAACCGTAAAAACTGAGGTGGAATTATCGGGACTTTTCTCACGCAGCTATCAGGGAGATAGCCGGGGAGCGGAGATATTCACGAAACTTGGTGTACGGACAGCGCATACCGACCGTGGAGTGATATTGACCAAGATGGGCAGCCCTGTTGCCCGCATCAAGGAAGATTTAGTCGATATACCCGACCTGGCACAAACTTTCGTTGTGACTTGTTGTTTAATGAACATACCTTTCCGCTTCACCGGATTGCAGAGTCTGAAAATTAAGGAAACAGACCGGATTCAGGCGCTCATCACCGAATTGCATAAGTTGGGATATGTGGTGAAGTCGGAAGAGGACAGTATATTAATCTGGGACGGTGAGCGTTGTGAACCGGAAGCCAATCCCGTTATCGCAACTTACGAGGACCACCGGATGGCAATGGCCTTTGCACCTGCCGCCATGCGGATGCCGTCTTTGCTGATTGCAGAGCCTCAGGTGGTTTCCAAATCTTATCCGGGATATTGGAAAGATTTGCAACAAGCCGGATTTGAAATAGAAATAGAGGAATAGAATATGTGGATACTGATAATAAGTCTGATTGCACTTGTCTGCATTGCCCTTCTGGCAGGATACATCCGCAACCGCCGCTTGCAGAAGAAGATTGAGCGCGGAGAACTGGATGCCATGCCTGAAGTGAAAGAAGTGGATGCAGAGTGTTGTGGACAGCATGAGGTATGCGAACGGGACAGTCTGTTGGCTGCCGTCAGCAAGAAGATAGAGTATTACGACGATGAAGAATTGGACAAATACATCGGTGTTGCTCCCGAAGATTATACTTCTGAACAAGAAGATGAATTCAGGGATATATTCTATACAATGCAAGATACTGACGTTGCCGGATGGGTGCGAAGCCTGCAACTGCGCGGAATCGCGTTGCCGGACAATATTAAAGACGAAGTATTCCTTATTATTGGAGAGAGAAGAACAGTGATTAGCGGTTAGTGATTAGTGATTAATGCCATACGGTATGATAGTAAATCTCTATATACATTAACTGATAATCACTAATCACTAACAACTAATCACTAACAACGTGGATTTACTGCAATATACATTCTTTCAACACGCCCTTATCGGCAGTTTGCTAGCAAGCATCGTTTGCGGACTTATCGGTACATACATTGTAACGAGACGGTTGGTGTTCATTAGCGGCGGACTAACACATGCTTCTTTTGGTGGTATCGGTTTGGGACTCTATGCAGGCATCTCCCCTATTCTGGCAGCCGGTGTTTTTGCTGTGTTGTCTGCGTTTGGGGTGGAGTGGCTAAGCAAACGCAATGATATGCGCGAAGATTCGGCCATTGCCGTATTCTGGACGCTGGGTATGGCATTGGGCATTATGTTCACTTTCCTTTCTCCGGGGTTTGCGCCCGACCTGTCTGCTTATCTGTTTGGCAATATCCTGACGATTACGATGACTGATATAGCTTTGTTGGCAGGGCTTGCGGTGATACTGACCATCTTCTTTGTACTTTATTTACGTCCGATTATTTATGTTGCTTTCGACAGGGAGTTTGCCCGTTCGCAAGGAATTCCGGTACAGATATTTGAGTACGTGCTGATGATGTTCATTGCGCTGACCATCGTTGCCTGCCTGCGCATGGTGGGTATCGTGCTGGTCATTTCGCTGCTCACCATTCCGCAAATGACGGCGAACTTATTCTCACACCGTTTTCACCGCATTATATGGTTGTCCATCGGCATCGGTTATCTCAGTTGCCTGGGTGGGCTGATGATATCTTATTATCTCAATGTGCCTTCGGGGGCAGCTATCATCTTCTTTTCCATTATTATATATGTGGTATGTAAGTTGGGAAAGAGTTTTTATTTATCTTTACGGCAGAAAACGCAGAACCCGTAAAACCTACTGGCATAGTTTGAAACGCAAAGCAGTCTACCTCACTGGCATCTTAGTGACTTTGATGCTCGTTGCCGGATGTTCCACTCGAAAGAATACAGCCGGTACACGCTTCTATCATGCCCTGACCACCCGCTACAACGTTTACTTCAACGGCAATGAAGCCTATAAAGCCGGACTCGAAGCACAACAGCAAGGAAATAAAGACAATTACATGGAGGTACTCCCCCTCTACCCCATAGGCAATAAAGAAACCACAAGTATCGGCACTTCCGACTTCGACCGGGCTATTGAAAAAGCACAAAAAGCCATCCGACAGCACTCCATCAAACGACGCCCTATCCGCAAGCCGGGGCGGGCATACACCGATGAATATAAGAAATGGCTGGCACGCCGTGAATTCAATCCTTTCATACACCGCGCATGGCTGTTGCTAGGCAAAGCGCAATATCAGAAAGGAGACTTCCCGGAAGCTGCATCAACATTCTCCTACATCGCACGCCTTTACGACGGACAAACGGGCATTACTTCCGAAGCACTCATCTGGCTGTCCCGCTGTTACTCTGCATTGGGTTGGCAATATGACGCTGAAGACGCCTTGAGCCGGGTGAACAACGACAGTCTGCCCCTATCACTGGCAGTTCCGTATGCCTCGGCAACGGGAAATTTCCTGTTGGGCAGTAAGCGGTACAGGGAAGCCATTCCGCATCTGGAAAAAACCGCCAAAAACGAAAAGAATAAGAAACAGAAAGCACGATGTTACTACCTCTTGGGGCAGACTTACCAAATGTTGCAGCAACCAGAGCAAGCCTATCAAGCTTACAGCAAAGTAATCCGCCTCAACCCACCGTATGAGCTGGCTCTCAGCGCCCGCATCCGACAAACGGAAGTGATGCCCGCCTCTAACAGTCGCAAAATCATAGGAAAACTGTTGCGTCTCAGCCGTGACGAAAAGAATGAAGAATTTCTGGACCAGATATATTATGCACTGGGCAACGTCTATCTTGCCGAAAAAGATACGGTTCAGGCCCTTGCCGCCTATCATAAAGGAATAGAAAAGAGCAAACGAAACGGCGTGGAGAAAGGTGTTCTGCAACTAACGCTGGGAAATCTATATTGGCAGCAGGCACGCTATGCCGAAGCGCAGAAAGCATACGCCGAAGCCATCGGATTGATAGACAAGACGCATCAGGAATATGACACCGCTACCACTCGTTCGGAAATTCTGGACGAACTGGTACCACACACCACTGCCATACAATTGCAAGACAGCTTGCAACGCCTTGCCGGAATGACGGAAGAAGAAAGGCTGAGCATAATAAAGGAAATCATCGCGCAAGTCATTGCCCGGGAAGAAGCAGAACGCAAAGCGGCAGAGGAAGCGGAACGGGAAACCAACCGTCAACAAATGCTTGATGAAGCTGCCAACCAATTGCCCGCCACTTCCATCGTCACCCGACCGGGACAAAGTACCACCACTACTCCGCAAACCACCCAACCTACCATAGGGGAAAAGCAAGCCTGGTACTTCTACAACCCGCAATTAGTGGAACAGGGGAAAGCGGAATTCCAACGTTTATGGGGGCGCCGGAAGCTGGAAGATAACTGGCGGAGAAAGAATAAAACTGTAGTTGCCCTGGATGATTTCGGGGAAATAGATTATAACGAGCCCGAACAGACTGCCGGAACAGATTCTATTCAGAACAACAAGGAAGGTGAAACCAACCGCACCTACTCACAGAATAGTGAGAACGAGAAAACAGGTATCGGTAACAACGAAAAAACAGACACCGACAGCCTTGCCAACGACACGCATCGCCCGGAATACTATCTATCACAAATTCCACTGACAGAAGAAGCGATGAAAGCTTCAAACGCATTGTTATCAGAAGCCCTGTATGGCGCCGGAATGATATTCAAAGACCGTATGCAGGATTTCCGAAAGGCGGCTTCCGCCTTTGAACGACTTGTAAGCCAGTTCCCGGACTTCGCGCAACTGGATGAGGTGTATTATCAGTTATTCCTGACTGAATTAGCTATAAACCATTATGATAACTCTCCATCCATAGCGGAAACTGCACTACAATTTGCCGAAAGATATAAGTCCGAGCTTATCGCTCGCTTCCCCGAAAGCCGTTACGCCAAAACGCTGGCCGACCCGGATTTTGCGGAGAACGCCGTGCACGGTAAGCAACGCGAAGACTCGCTCTATACCCGCGCCTACGAGCATTTCCAGGCGGGAGACACTGCCACCGTACGTGCTGCTGCACATCTTTCCGCAAAGATATATCCTCTGGGACAGCATCGCCCGAAGTTCATGTTCCTTGATGCCGTCACCCGTTTGCAAGGTGGAGAAACCAAGCAATTCCTCGCCACCCTGAAACAGCTTGTACAGCAATATCCGCAAAATGAAATCACCGACCTCGCCGCTCATATACTGAAAGGTGTACAGGAAGGGCGTTTGCTGGCCCGCGACAGTCATACATTCGGTTCCATCTGGCAACGCCGGAATGCTGAACTTGCCGAAGTCGGTAACTTATTAGGCGATAGCCTGGGCAATGCCGCCGTCCTTCCACCGGACAGTGCATTCAGCACGGAGCGCAATGTTCCGTTCCTCTTTATCCTTGCCTACGAAGAAGGAAAAGTAAACGAAAACATGCTTCTGTTTGAAGTGGCACGCTATAATTTCTCCACCTTCCTGGTGAAGAACTTTGATCTTGCCTTTGCTCACGAACGGGGTATCGGGATGCTGCAAATCAAACCATTCAGCAATTATGATGAAGCACAGCAATATTTCCGCAGGCTCTATGCCACTCCTGAAATGGCTGCCCGGCTGAGCGGTATGCGTGCAGTGCTTATTTCGGAAGCAAATTATGAACAACTCATCAAGCAATACAGTTTTGATGACTACGACACCTTCTACCGTGCCCACTTCTCTTCCATTCCGGAGCCCGAGCTGAAAGGTTACACACTGGATGAACCTCTGCTAAACCTGCCTACCGAGGAAGAAGAACGGCAGAAAGAAGAAAATCTGCCTGCGGAAGAGGACGACCCGGAAAATGGTGTTATCTTTGAGGACTGAAAACATAAAATATGAAGAAAGACAGATTACTTTGGGTAGACGATGAAATCAGTTTGTTGCGACCGCACATCCTGTTTCTGGAAGGCAAAGGTTACGAAGTCGACACCGTAACCAACGGACAGGATGCGCTCGAGCGCTGCCGTGCCACTACCTACAACCTCATCTTTCTGGACGAGAACATGCCCGGACTGAGCGGTCTGCAAACCCTGGCACTGATAAAAGAAATCTGCCCCACCGTCCCCGTCATCATGATTACCAAAAGTGAAGAAGAAAATATCATGGATATGGCTATCGGGCAAAAGATAGCGGATTACCTTATCAAACCTGTCAACCCCAACCAGATATTACTGTCACTAAAGAAGAACCTGCACCGCCGGGACATAGTCAGCGAAGCCGCACAGACCGGTTATCAACAGAACTTCGGCAAGATAGGCATGCAAATCAACGATTCGCTGACCGCCGCCGACTGGATGGAACTATACCGCCGCCTCGTATACTGGGAACTGGAACTGGAAGCAACGGACAGCCCCATGAGTGAAATGCTTGCCATGCAGAAGGCAGAAGCCAACTCCGCTTTCGCCAAGTTCATCAAGAAGCACTATGCGGACTGGGTATCAACGAAAGATACTCCCCTTGAGCCTCCCCTCATGAGCCCTGACATTTTCAAACGTATCCTTTTCCCTTTGTTGGACAAAGGTGAAAAGGTATTCTTCATCGTCCTCGACAACTTCCGCTATGACCAATGGCGCGTCCTTGCCGACGAGCTGTCCGGCTTGTTCAACATCGACGAACAACTTTATTTCAGCATCCTGCCCACTGCCACACAATATGCCCGCAACGCCATCTTCTCCGGTCTGATGCCCGACCAGATAGCGCGGCTCTTTCCGGAATTGTGGATAGATGAAGACGAAGAAGAAAACAAGAACCTGAACGAAGCTCCGCTGATACGTACCATCATCGAGCGTTATCGCCGCAACGATACATTCTCTTATCATAAAATAAATGACGCCGCAGGTGCCGAACGCTTATTGGCACAACTGCCTGCACTGGCACAGAACGACCTCAACGTTGCCGTGTTCAACTTCATCGACATGTTGAGCCACAGCCGCACGGAAAGTAAGATGATACGCGAACTCGCCTCCACCGAGGCAGCTTACCGCAGCATCACGCTTTCATGGTTCCGCCATTCACCGTTGAGCGACCTGCTGAAAGCACTTGCCAACCGCCAGTATCGTGTCGTCATCACTACGGACCATGGTAGCATCCGCGTAGATAACCCAGTAAAAGTACAAAGTAACAGTAAAGAAATCAATGCCAACCTGCGCTACAAGCTATCGCGCAATATGGCATACAATCCTAAACAAGTGTTCGAAATCACCCGCCCCGCAGACATACACCTGCCCTCACCTAATGTGAGCACACGTTATATCTTTGCCACCGGACGGGATTTCTTTGCTTATCCGAATAATTATAATCACTACGTCAGCTACTACACTGATACCTTCCAGCATGGGGGAATCTCGATGGAAGAGATGATTATTCCGCTTATCACATTGAGCGGACGAGGGGGAGGATAAAAAGGCTAAACCTTGGCAGCGCCGAAGTTAAACATTGACACTGCCAAAGTTAAACATCGTCAAAGTTAAAGTTATAAATAAAAGATAATATGGAAATCAAAATTCAATCTCTGGACCATATCCACGAAGCCGCCCGCGAATTTATCGCTGCAATGGGCGACAATACCGTTTTCGCTCTTTACGGAAAGATGGGAGCCGGTAAAACTACATTTATCAAGGCACTTTGCCAGGAACTGGGCGTTGAGGACGTTGTTACCTCTCCCACTTTTGCCGTCATCAATGAGTACCGCTCGGACATAGCGGGCGAGCTCATTTATCATTTCGACTTCTACCGCATCAAGAAGCTGGAAGAAGTATATGACATGGGATATGAGGATTATTTCTACAGCGGAGCGCTCTGCTTTATCGAATGGCCGGAATTGGTAGAGGAACTGTTGCCGGGCAATACGATACGCGTCACTATCGAAGAACTGGAAGATGGCTCACGCAAGCTGACAATGGAAAGCCAGGAATAAGTCACTATGAGCCAATATATCATTCAGGGAATTTTTGCAGTGGCCGGCATCATTTCGTTGCTGGCTGCGGTGTTCGATTGGGAGTGGTTCTTCACTGCACGGAACACTCAGTTTGCGGTAAGAAGTGTGGGGCGGCAACGTGCGAGGTTATTCTATGGAGTGCTGGGAGTTATCCTCATCGGGATGTCGGTGTTCTTCTTTCTGAATACGCCGCCGGCATGATTCAAGTTATAAGTAACGCTATGTGTGTGGGCGAATGATTATTTGCCCACACACATAACGCAACGCTTTTTGACTCTAATATACTTTCTTATTGCCATCCCCCGCCGAGCGCCTTATACAGCCGTACCAGCGTTATCTGCTTATCCCTTATCGCATTGCTCAGTCCTATCTGTGCATCAAAATATCCACGCTGCGCATCCAGCACATCCAGATATCCGATAACCCCGTTGATATACTGCAACTGGGCCAGCTCTACATTCGTCCGTGCCGCCCGCTCCAATTGCAGACGCGACTCATAAATCTCCTTTATCTTGCCGAAATCCACAATCGCATTCCGCGCATCCTTGAAGGCAGTCAACACCGACTTCTCATATGCATAGACCTCCGCCTCATACGCCGCCTTCTTCGCCTTCAGCATCGCCCGGTTCTTACCCATAGCAAACAGCGGCGTCAGCAATGAACCACTCAGGAAATGATAAGGTGACTTCAGGAAATCCGAGAACTCGGTACTCTCCAACCCGTAGTGAGCTGTCAGACTCAAACGGGGAAACATATTGGTATATGCAAGTCCCACCGTCGCATTCGCAGCAATCAGCTTCTGCTCCGCCTGACGCACATCCGGACGACGTTCCAGCAATGTGGAAGGAAGCCCCACAGGAAGACTTTCCGGCAGTTTCACCTCTTCCGGCAGCACCGAACGTTCTATCTTTCGCGGATACTCGCCCGCCAGGAAAGCAATGTCATTCTCTTTGATAGAAATCTTCCGTTCCAGGTCCGGCACCAGCGTTGCCGTACGTGCCAACTCCACCTGGGCCTGCTGATAAGAAGTCTCCGAAGTCAGACCACCCTCAAAACGGAGCTTCGCCAGCCGGACACCCTCCTTACGGGCACCGAGTGTCTGGCGTACAATTGCCAATTCGTTATCCAACGCCACCAGCTCGAAATATGCCTGTGCCACTTCTGCCACCAGACTCATTTTCAAGGCACGTTGCGCTTCTATCGAACCCAGAAAGTCCGCCATACTCTTATCCTTCGCCCAACGCAGATTTCCCCAAAGGTCCACCTCCCACGAAACGATGGCTTTCGCCTCATAACTCCGGTCCGAATCATAATTATCGCCGCCATAGTTCTCCGCCTCCTTGTCTGCATACAGCTTGCCGCTGACTTGCGGGAAGAGATTGGCAAAGTCTATGCGCTTCATCGCCGCCAGTTCCTTCACCCGTGCGGCGGCAATCTTCATATCCTTATTATATTCAAGCGTCCGCTCGATGAGCGCTTGCAGGGTAGTATCAGTGTAAATGGTCCACCACTGGCGGTCGGCAATGGAAAGTGTATCCTGCTCTGTAGAGTCAAGTTGCTGCGGCAGGTCCAGTTCCGGACGTGCATAGTGTTTACCCAACTGGCAGGAACTGAGCACCACTACCAGCACCATCATATAATATATCGTATATTTCCTTTTCATAGCTTATCGTTTTAATCGCTTCGCAACTTTCTTAATATTCGCACCTTTTGCTTTTGCCTTCGCCTTATAAATCAGCACGAAGAAGAACGGTACCAACAAAATACCTATTGTCACAGCCAGAATCATTCCGAAGAATACGCCTGTACCGATGGCCTGACGGCTTGCCGAACCCGGTCCGCTGGCAATCACCATCGGCAACATACCGAGAATAAATGCCAATGACGTCATCAGGATAGGACGGAAACGCAACTGTGATGCATGCAGAGCGGCTTTCACCACATTCGCCCCACGGTCCACCTGTTCTTTGGCAAACTCCACAATCAAAATAGCATTCTTTGCTGCCAGACCGACCAGCATAACGAGTCCAATCTGAAAATAAACATCATTTTCCAGTCCGCACAGCCATACCCCGAGGTAAGCTCCCAATGCGGCAATAGGCAATGAAAGCAATACGGCAATAGGCACCGACCAGCTCTCGTAAAGTGCAGCCAGGAAGAGGAATACGAACAGGAATACCAGTGCCAGCACCATGGCAGTCTGTCCGCCTGCCTGCTTCTCTTGATAAGAAAGTCCGCTCCATTCCACACCGATATTGTCTGGCAAGTGTTCACGGGCTATCTGTTCAATGATTTCCATTGCCTGACCGGAACTGTAACCATCGGCAGCTCCGCCACGAATCACGGCACTGTTGAACATATTGAAACGCTTGATGCTACCCGGCCCCGTGGTATACGAAGTTGTTCCGAGGGAAGTCAACGGTATCATTACATTATCCGCACCACGTACGAAGAAGAGGTTGATATTCTCTTTATGTTCCCGATAGGGAGCTTCTGCCTGAATGTATACACGATAGATACGGTTGAACATATTGAAGTCATTCACATATACTGAACCGGTATAGGCCTTCA
>OGIE01000384.1_pt1 | contig 66616 bp, 51 predicted proteins | sample 1571581 | NCBI WGS metagenome assembly OGIE01 (sample SAMEA2582021, study PRJEB24529) | metagenome | biome: Human gut stool | place: China | collected 2011 | reverse complement strand
GTTTTACCTTAAAGACTATTTATCAATAATCGATCTGATCAATCGAATACGTACAAGGGCGTTTGGAGATGATTCGCATAACCTGAAACTGGCGGATTTTGGAACGAAAGAGAGCTTGCGTGATGCTGTTTTGAAGGAAAGAGGATGGGAATTGTTCCTGGAAGGATACCGTCGTCTCGACCTGATACGTCACGGAGTTTATATCGATGCAATGAAGAAGAAAGGTTCAACGTTTGTTTCCAACAGTCAGTTGTTGTTACCGATACCGATAAGCGAGATCAACCTGAACCCGAATCTGACACAGAACGATTATTGATAAATAGTCTTTAAGGTAAAACAGATGGAAGGCAACCGGGTAAGAGATAGAGTATTTTATCTTCCGGTTGCCTTTTTCATTACTTTTGAGTCTTTAAAACAGAACGGATATGAAAATACGACTGAATATATTCCTTTTATGCTGCCTTTTGGGGGTTGTTGAATTGCATGGTCAAAAAACGGACTGGACACTTCCGACGCCTGATACAGATAAGTTGCCCACTGCTTTGATCCCTTATCCGGATGAGGTGATAAGGAAAGAGGGGGTGACGGGGTTTTCTGTAATAAAAGCAGATAAGAGCTCTTTGGAGAAGTTGAGAGATGGTAAGCGTATCGGTGAGGAGCTGAATGATGTTTGTATGTTCTGGAATATGCCGGAGCGGCCGACCGGTAGAATATGCCGGATCTATTTTGAACAGCTTCCGGCGCAGCAGGATGCTTTGAAGAGAGAAGCCTATAAACTGGTTGTATCGGATGACAAGGTGGTTATTTCTGCCGGAGAGTTTGCCGGTTTCTTCAATGCTTTACAAACATTGCGGCAGTTGGTGAAGGAAACACCGGATGCTTATGAATTGCCCAATTGTGTAATTAATGATTCTCCGGCTTTTTCAATTCGGGGTATTATGCTCGATGTGGGGCGTAATTATGCTTCGGCTCCCTTTATAAAAGAGGTAGTACGAAAGTTGTCTTATTATAAGATCAACCTGCTCCATTTGCATCTGACGGATGATCCGGGATGGCGGATAGAGGTAAAAAACATGCCGGAACTGACGGCGCCGTCTACTTACTGGAAAACCCGCCAGCCGGGTAAATATTATACACAGGATGAACTGAGCGCATTGGACGTGTATTGTTCTACACTGAATATGCGTGTGGTTCCCGAAGTGGATATGCCCGGTCATAGCGCTTATTTTGAGAAAGCAACCGGCCTGAAACTCCAGACACCCGAAGGAATGGCTGCTTTACAAAAGGCATTGGATGAGGTAATACCTTTATTCAAAGATTCTCTCTTCCATATCGGTTCGGATGAGGTGCGTTTTGAGATGGATGATTTTATGCCGGAAATGATAAAATACATTCGCAGTAAAGGGAAAGAGGTTGTTACCTGGTATCCCGGTTATTCACCGGACAAGAAGGCGGTACGAATGTGCTGGGGAGAGAATGAAGCCGGCCATATCCTCGATAAGTCGGCGCAATATATCGATAGTAATGGTTTCTATATGGATTATATGGATTCGCAGGGAGGCATGCTGCAAACATTTTTCCAACAACCTTGTGAAGTTCCGGCAGGAAATGAGAATGCACTTGGCAGTATCATGTGCGTCTGGACGGATGGAGCATTGAGTTCGGAAAAACGATTGTTGGAACAATATCCTTTTTATCCTTGTATGTTGACATTTGCCGAACGTATTTGGCGGGGGGCCAAAGAGAAAAGACGCGATCTGATGGCGCAATTCCCTTCGGCTGGTACACCGGCTTGGACGGCTATCTCTGAATTTGAAGATCGTCTGGTCTATCACCGGGATCATTATTTCCGCCATATTCCGTTCCCTTATGTGAAACAGGCGGATATCAAATGGCGTTTGATCGGTCCGTTCGATCATCAAGGAGTGAATGACCGGTCTTTCGAACCCGAAAAGATCATTAAGAAGACCTATACATGGAATGATACGGTATTTAAATGGACCGAATCCCCAGTGTATGGCGGTGAAGTTCAGATACGTAGCTTTTATGCAATGTTCAATGCTCACCAGGGTAAATATCGGTTAGACCATTGGCCGACAACCATGTCGCCTCTTGTTGGAAAAGAGGGTGGAACCTGTTATGCTGTTACTTATATAAAAAGTCCCGTCGAACAGGACGTTTACCTGATGTTCGGATTGAATGGGATGTGGGGACATTCCGGTGGTTATCGCACGGCAAGAGCTCCAGAACAGGGGAGTTGGGATTTCAGCGGTGGCGATATCTGGCTGAATGATGAACGGGTAAGTCCTCCTCACTGGCCGTTTGAAAGTCTGCCCTGGACAGGGTGGGGGCAAGGGCGCATCGAAACTCCGCTGACGGAAGAAGGTTATTTTTATCGTCCTCCTGTAAAGATAAAACTAAAAAAAGGCCTGAACAAAGTGCTTGTCCGTAGTGTCTTCGGACATTGGAAAGGGGATGACGGACAGCGTAAATGGCAGTTTTGTAGTATCCCTGTTCAATGGGATGGCATACATTATACGGAAGTTCCCGGTCTTGAGTTTGTAGACTGGATAGAATAAGGAATAAAAAATAACCCGGAAATTATCTTCTCACCATGCCATAGCGAAAGGTAATTCCAGGTTTTCCAACTCCCAATATATTGATTTCTTAATTTACCGGATCGATATCGCTTGAACCGCTGGAGTGTTTCTTGACTTTCGGATTCCCTTTATATTTGATATCACTGCTACCGGAAGCAGAGGCATTCAACGATTCGGTGACTGTGGTTAAAATATCGCTGCTACCGCTTGCCGAGCATTCCAATGTTTTCAGGGTGAAACCATACGCTTTGATATCGCTGCTGCCGCTACAGTTGTATTTTCCTTCGTTGGCTTTCCCATTCAGATACAGGTCGCTGGAGCCGGATGAGTGGGTTTCTATTCTGTGACATTCCAGATCGCTTGTTTTCAGGTCGCTGGCTCCACTCAGGTTGATCTTGCATAAATTGGCTATGCGCATCGGTTTTTCCAGATATACGTCGCTGGCTCCGGATGCGTTGATCTCGATATTATCACCTGATAGCGAACTTTCCAGGATAAAGTCGAAACTACTCGAAACTCCCAGTTTCTTTAGTTCGGCCGAATGAGTATCTATGACCAATCTGCTCGGATTGATCCTGGTTCCTCTCTGTGTTTCTATTTTTAAAATACCACCTTCGGTATTGAACTTTATCAGAGGAAGAAGGTTTTCATCTATCGTGATCTTCAAACCTGCTTTTCCTGTTTGCTGGGAATAGTTGATTTGCGGAGATTTATTCTTACCGGCAAAAAAACTTCCGTTGCTTTCAATACCCTGACCTACTATCAATCCGGTATAATCGGCTACCTGTATTTCTTTGGTGATGATATTTCCGTTCCCCTTGATCTTTTCTGCGTAGCAACTGATCGTGCCGAAGGCTATTAATCCGATGAATGCTAAAGCTAATTTTTTCATGACATTTATTATTTAGTTCGTTCTTTTAATTTGCGTCTTTCAGTTTTCCTGATCCGATAACACTCTTGCTGGTTGTCGGATTTCCTTTGTAATAAACGTTACCGCTACCGACGATGTTGGCTTCCAGATGGTTCTTAGCATAAGCCTGGATATTACCGCTACCGGCAATATTGCATTCAACTTTATTGGTGAGGCAATCGTAAGCTTTGATGTTACCGCTTGCGGCCAGATTGTATTCTGCTTTTTCGGTATTTCCTCCAACCTGAATGAAACCGCTTCCTGCCAAACTACATTCAACATCTTTCAAGTTAATATCGGTGGCGACAACGCTACCTGAACTAGCCAGGTTAATTTCCAACTTGTTCCCTGTCACTTTCTTTTTCAGAAGGATGTTACCGCTACCGGCCATATTGATTTCCAGTTTGATTATATTCAATGGGCTGGCAACAATAAAATCGCCGGAAGAAACAACATTCAGTTCCTTAATTTCACGCGAATTGGTCACAACCTTGAAGGTAGTCGGTTTCAGGTTGTACGTATTTCCGTTACGGCTGTTTTCGTTAATTCTTTTCGGACCGACTTTCAGTTCTTTGCCGTCCACCTGCATTTGAAGTAACGGGAGCAGGTTTTCATCGATCTCTACTTCCAGATAAGGAGCGGCATCCGATTGTTCGTAAACGAACTCCATAACTCCGACTGTTGATATCTCATTATAATCACTGATGGAAATTCTTTTAGTGATGACATTACCGTTACCTTCCACTGTTTCCGTAGTGCGGGCAAATCCTGTCAGCGCCACCAATAAACAGGCGATAAAGAGTGATACTTTTGTTTTCATCTGCATTATTTTTATAGTTCTTTTCTTTATAAGACGAGGCTATTGGTGCTTAGGTTGCAGATTTTGTAAATTATTTTTGAAAAAAGAGGGTGCGCAAACAATAAAAAAACCGCGATCCGAAATAATAACGGATGCGGTCTTTTTGCTTCCCAACGAAGCAATCTCACGATTCCTCCTTTGCAAAGACTTGTTAACCTTAGATCTAAAATACTATGAAAAAAACTCGATGCAAATATAAGAGGAAATATATTATATGCAATATACTATTGTATCAATTTATTGTAGTAATGTCACTTTATAATATAAAAGTATCATTTTTGGAACTATTTAGTCCGCAATTCCGAACTTTTCCGGAATAGAATCCATTATATCAAACAGTTCGGATACCGTTTCAGCGCGAAGCATGGCAACGCGTGTCTGCTTGAAATCAGAAATACCCTTGAAAAGAGGGGTGGCTGCCAGGTGGCGTCGGATATGTAAGATGCCACGGCGTTCGTCCAAACGCTCCACACTTTGGTTGACCTGCTGTTTGAGGATATCCAGATACCAGGAGAATTTTTCTTCCGGTAACGCTTCTCCGGTAGTCAGGAAATGTTTCACTTCACGGAATATCCAGGGGCGGCCGATGCTTCCGCGACCGATCATCACGCCATCTACTCCGTAATCTTCGAAACGCTGTTTGCATATTTCTGCAGAGGTCACGTCTCCGTTTCCGATAATGGGAATATGCATGTGCGGATTCTTTTTAACTTCACCGATCAGTGTCCAGTCCGCTTCACCGGTGTACATCTGGGCGCGGGTTCGTCCGTGAATGGAAAGGGCGGCGATACCGCAGTCCTGCAATTGTTCGGCCAGATCGACGATGATCTTGTTATCGGCATCCCATCCCAGGCGGGTTTTCACTGTGACCGGAATATTGACGGCTTTCACAACCTCTTTCGTTATCTCGAGCATCAGGGGTATATTACGGAGCATGCCTGCCCCGGCTCCTTTACCCGCCACTTTCTTTACCGGACAACCGAAATTGATGTCGAGGATATCCGGACGGGCAGCTTCGCATATCCGGGCAGCTTCCACCATGGCGCTGACTTCCTTGCCATATATCTGTATAGCGACCGGCCGTTCATCTTCTGCTACGGTCAGTTTTTCTTGTGTCTTGTTGACGCTGCGGATCAATGCATCGCTCGATACAAATTCCGTATATACCATATCTGCACCGAAATGTTTACACATCAGACGGAAAGAGATATCCGTAACATCTTCCATCGGTGCCAGAAACACCGGGTGTTCACCTAAATCTATTGAGCCTATCTTCATACCTTCTTATTATAGACTGCAAAAGTACAGCTTTTTCCGCGAAGAATGATGATAGAATCTCCTCCATTATGAAATCTACTATGTTTTATAGTAGATTAACTATGTATTATAGTTGTATTACTGGAAAATATAGTTATATTTGGGCATTCCTTTAATAAAACGACAGATTATGAAACGATTGACATCGAAAGAAGAAGAGATATTAGGCTATTTCTGGGCGAAAGGACCTTTGTTTGTCCGCGAATTACTCGACTTGCAGGAAGAGCCTAAGCCGCATTACAACACGCTTTCCACCATTGTCCGTACCCTGGAAGAGAAAGGGTATATCGGTTATAAGGCTTTTGGGAATACGCATCAATATTATGCTTTGATCTCGGAAGACGAATACCGCAAGACTACATTGAAGCAGGTTGTCAACAAGTATTTTGATAATTCTTATACCCGTGTCGTCTCTACGCTGATCGAGGAAGAAGCGTTGACGCTGGATGAATTGCAGGAGTTGATCCGGCAGATCAAGAACAAATAAATGATTGAGTTTATGGGTACTTTACTTCTATACATATTAAAATCCACTGTTTGCCTGATCCTGTTTTATATCGGGTTCAAGGCTTTGCTGAGTAATGATACGTTCTTTCGTTTCAACCGGTGGGTGTTGTTAGGGGGAATGAGTATATGTATGTTGTTGCCTGCAATCAAGATAAAGACAGCCGAGCCGCTATTGATACAGCAACCCCTTATTCATCTGGAAGAGATGATCATGGGGGAGAGGGCAATCTCTGTGGTTCTTCCCGGTGCGGTTTCGGAAACGATGGTTACTCCGGCTGTCGAACCTGCTATGGCTATCGACTGGGGACAGGTTTTATTTCTGGTTTATCTGGCCGGAGTTCTTGTCTGTCTGGCGGTTACGTTGCTGTCGTTTCGAAAAATGTTTGTTCTTATCCGGAGTGGGCGTCAGTTGCGGCAAGGGCGTTATACATTAATATTGACTCCGGATGCCGTTTCCCCTTTTAGCTGGGGGCGGTATATCATCTTATCCGAAGATGATTATGGAAAGTATCCGGATGAGATCCTTACCCATGAAAAAATACATTTGAAATCCCGCCATTCTGTCGATCTGCTCTTTATGGAAGTGATTCTCTGGCTTCACTGGTTCAATCCGGCTGCCTGGCTGTTGAAACGCGAACTGAAGGATATCCATGAATACCAGGCCGATAAGGGCGTACTTGCTCAAGGCATCGATGCAACAAAATATCAACTGTTACTCGTGAAAAAAGCTGTCGGCTCCAGCCTCTACACTCTTGCCAACAGCTTTAACCACAGTAAAATTAAAAAACGTATTACTATGATGTTAAAAGGTAAATCAAACAATTGGGCCCGGTTGAAGCTGCTGCTCCTGGTCCCCGTAGGACTTATCGTCCTCAATGCTTTTGCCCGTCCGGAAGTGAACCGGCAGTTGGAAACGCTTATCCAAAGCAAAGATAAGGATACTCCGCCGGATGAACAACAGGATTTGAAAGAATTCTTTAAGACGGAGTTGAAAAACTATATGATGAAGGTGGAACCGCAAGCTCGGTTTGAGCCTGACGCAATTGTCGCTTTCATGAAAAAGAATACTGAACCAAAGGATTTGTTTATTAATGCTTTAGGTGATATATTGCTAGATAATCGCTTTGCGGATTATAAGGCCCCAGAGCAACTGTCTGCTCGCTTACAGGAACTACTGGAAAAGGGCAAAAAACCTGTTTCCTTTTATTTTCTTATAGATATAAATACTCCTCAGGAAGCGACTGAAACGGTTTTGCGTTTGGTCAAAGAGGCATTTGAAAAGCAGCAAAAGGCGGTAGGTGTCGATAAAGCACCGTTCCTTCTGTTTGAAGATGCCCGGAATAATAAGAATTTTCCGGTGAAGAAGACTACGCAATCATCTTCCGATAAAGGAACTGTCAACCCTAAAGCAAAGCAACAAAAGAGCGACGCGCTTCCCCCTCCTCCGCCACCCCATCCGGATGGAACAATCACTTTCAAATATAAGAGTGGGAAAGAAGACCAGGATATTCTCTTTTACGCACGCCATGCCCTGCGAGGGAAAGGGTTGGAAGGACGTATAGATAAGATATATAGCGATGATATATCGACGGTCACTATCACACTGTTTAAGAAAGCTCCGGATGGTTTGCTGGAAGGCGTACAAGATATTTTAAAGGATAAGATCAAGTATGACGTCGAGTATATAATTCAGAGAAAAGAATCCATAGGTAGCTGAAAAGAATAAGAAGAATAGTAGAGGAAGGCTTTGATAGGCCTTCCTTTACTATACTTTTAGTCTGTTCATCACTCTCATTAATTATTTTTCTCCTGTACTTTGCCACTAATATATAACGGCCAAAAAACTCAATAATAAGGAACAGAGCATTAAAAGTTCGCTAGTGAGGTGGCAGAGTATAAGTAGAAGCTTGTATCTTTGTCGCTTATGATAGGGATATTCTTTTTTATTTGTCTGCTAGTCTCCTGCTCTTCCGAAGCCGGACGGCAAGAGACCATACCTGCCGAATCACTTCTCCGGCAGGCTGCATTCTATGAAGAACGGTTACAATATCTTCCTGCTTTAGCGATGTATCAACAGGCAGCGAGATTGGCTGAAAAGGAAAAAGACAGCGTTGCCTTATCTTCTGTTTACCAGAGGATGGGAAATATATACCGGAACCAATCCTTGAAGCATGAAGCGTTGCAATGCGAAAAAAAGGCCTTGTCTTACATCAGTAATGCCAACGATTCCTTGCGGATGGAGCTTTATCGGGAAATAGGCGATATCCATGCCTTGACCGGAGAGGCGGATAGTGCATGCTATTATTATCAGATAGGCGGTTGCCGGATCAGTCAGGCAAAGATATTACAACAGGGAGGACGCTGCCGGGAAGCCGAACTGTTATTGAAAGAGGAACTCGAACAAGATATTTCCGAAGAAGAGAAAGCGGAGCTCTGTCTGGCATTGGCCGACCTGAAAATCTCTTCAGGCGAATTGGAAGAAGCCGAGGACTACCTAAGCCATGTGCCCGCTTCCCATCCACATGTATATGCTTCCCTGTCCCGGATTGCCGAGAGTCGTGGAGACAGTCTGCAGGCTGACTTTTACCGAAAAAATTATTCCCATTATTTGTCTTCCCTGCGGCAGGAGAAAGAACAGAATCAGATAGCCCAGCTTCTTTTTACTTCTGAACAGAGAGCGTGGGAGAATCGTTTGTCGAATGCCGAAAAGACACAAAAAGGACAGGTCTTTCTCTGGGTCGGTCTGCTGGCCGCTTGTGGAATTGGGGGCTGGGGCTATTTCCGTTACTGGAAGAAGAAGACTGTTGTTGCGTTGTCTGAAATAGAATTTCAATCATCTGAAGTGTATCAGCGTTTCCACAGAAAAGAAGAATGGAAGCCGGCACCTAAAGACTGGGAAGAGTTGCTGCAGGCAGTGAACGGCACCTATCCCGGATTTCGTGAACGGCTGAAAAGGAAGATTCCGAAATTGAGTGAACAGGAATGGCGCATGTGTTGCCTGATTAAAATGGATGTTCCCCCTTCGGTAACCGCCATGCTGCTGTGTTGTACGAATCAGGCTATTTCGATGCGCCGTGTCCGCCTGTATCAGAAAATGACGGGAGAAAAGGGGACACCGGAGCTATGCGATGCCTTTATTCGTGATTTTTAAGCAGATGTGAACTGATGTGAAACCGAGAAAAGAGGCTTTCTTCTACTTTTGTCTGGAAAAAAGCGTATGAAAAAGGTATTGTTCGGGCTCATGGCAGCCATTCTTATTAGTACCGGATGCGGATCGAAAAAGTCTTCCGGTGAGTTGCTTCAGATCGATCTGACGGCAAAAGACTTTGCTTCCGGTCAGGTGGAAATAGCAGACGAGATAGAATCCGTCGAATACGTTCCTCTGGAACTGACGGACGAATCTTTGATCGCCAATATATTGGATATAGCGGTTACCGATGAGTATATATTCGTTTATTCTACCCGTCAGGACGGTGTGTTGCAGTTCGACCGGAAAGGTTATTTTCTTCGTCGGATAGCAAAGACAGGAAACGGTCCGGGGGAAACGGGGCAGATCATATCGTTCACTGTGGATGAAGAAAACCGTCTGTTCTGTGTCAGTGAGTACTTCTCTACCTCTTTTTATTCTTTTTACGGAGAGTTTATCAAGAAGATAACAAGTTTGCATCCTTATTCTTACCAGCTTTCCGTCGGACCGAACGTGATGGCCGAATTGGGCAGAATGTATGTTCCGTTGAATGTTCCGGGTATGTTCAGTCTGGGAATCTTTAACTGGGCGACGGACGATACGATCGCGCTTCGCCCGACCATTGGGAATATGAACCTGATGCCGTTGGAAGAAACCAGTCTGAAAGGATGGATATATAACGGAAGCATGGACGGTTGGTTTTGCTATTCAGAAGGAACCGACACGGTCTGGAATGTGAATGCCAAAACGATTTCACCGGCTTTCCTTGTCAACAACGGCTATTCAGTATCGGAGGAAAAAGAGATGCGTTCGTCTAAAACCGGAAACGCATCTGTCGACGGCACATACAGCGTTTTTAATATCTTCGAAACGCCCCGTTCTTATTTTGCTAAATGCTTCCAAAGCTCCAATGAATCTAAATTCTTTTTATATCGACTGGATAAGCAGACCGGTGCCTTGAGTCGTGAAGCATCAGATATTGACGCCATGGAACTATTCGAACACAACAGGGCGCTGACCGGCATCGGAATCCGCAATGAAACGGATGGCGGACTTCCTATCTGGCCTTTCTTCTCTTATCCGGCTAAAAAGCTGATGATACAGGTGAATACAGCAGTAGAAATTAAATATCTGAAAGAAAAAGATCCGAAGTTAAAGGTACATCCTGTGTTGCAGAAAATAACAGAAGAATCGAATCCGCTGGTCACTATTTATCATTTGCGCTAATAAAAGGCACGAATAAATTTTGCCTACAATAAAAGGTCCTGTTTCTTTAAGAAACCAAAGTGTTCTTATTGAAACAGGACCGATTGTAAATTAAGGTTTGGTTAAAGTATTATGAATTCTCAAATGTTGCTTTATTCTCTACCGCCACCCAACGCATGATAGAGGTTTATCATGCTTTGTATCTCGGTGAATCGGTTGGCGGTTTGTGACAATTGTGCACTTAACAGTGATTGACGGGCTGTCAGTACTTCCAGATAGGTATTTGTTCCGTATTCCATCAATAAGGAGGTACTCTCCAACGCTTTTTCCAAAGACGTAATTTGTTTCTCGTACAAGGCTGTCTTTGCTTTGCTGCTTTGGCAAGCCACTAATGCATCGTTGACTTCACTTCCGGCATTCAAAAGAGCCTGCTGGAATGCCAAGCTAGCTTCTTCCTGCTGGACTTTGGCTATGCGATATTGGGCTGTGATTTGTCCTTTGTTGAACAAGGGCTGTGTCAATGAACCGACAGCCGATGCCAGGAATTTACCCGGATTGACAATCATGCTTCCGGCCGAGTTGGTCCAACCGGCGCTTCCGCTCAACACGATAGAGGGGTAGAAAGCTGCACGTGCTTGATTTGTTGCATAGAAAGCCTGTTCCAATGAACGTTCGGCAGAACGGACATCAGGACGGTTTGCCAACAACTGCATAGGGATTCCGACAGCTATATCTTCCGGGAACTGCTGTTCGGCCAATTTGCCGCGCTCGTACCGACGAGGAGTTTCAGCAAGCAATAACGAAAGGCTGTTTTCTACCTGATTGATTTGTTCTTTCAGGTTGACTATGGATGTTTGCACACTGTAGTAGGCAGCTTCCATTTGTGAAGTGGCTGCCTCGTTTGCTAAACCGGCATCCATCAATGCACGAGTAGAAGCTACCGCCTCTTTCCAGGACTCTTCCGTTTGTTGAGAGATTAATAACTGCTCGTCCAGCATCAATAGCGTATAATAGGTGTTTGCTATTCCGGCAATCAGTTGGGTACGTATGGCCTGTTGATAGTCTTTGCTTTGGGCGTATAACGCTTTTGCTTGTTGCTTGGCATTGCGCAGACGTCCGAAAATGTCTAATTCCCAGCTGGCAGTGACAGGCAATGTATATGTTTGAGTTGCTTTGCCACCATCGAAACTGCTTACTGTTCCTTGTGGAGTAAGGGCCAGTGAAGGCAAAAAGGCCAGTTTTGCCGACAGCAATGATGCTTCCGCTTCTTCCACTCTCAGTTGGGCGGACAAAAGGTCTGTATTGTTTTGCAACCCCTGTTCGATAAGTGTTTGCAGCTGCGGGTCTGTAAAAAGTTCCCGCCAGTTGATATTACCGAAGTTTGTTGTATCGTCGACGACCACCTCTTCTCCGTATAAATTCTCCGGAGTTGTTGTAGCCGGTTGATATTTGGTGTATATGCCGCAACTGCTAAGTAAGGCAGTTGCGGTTGTCAATACAATTATTTTCTTCATATATTAATTATTTTCATTGTTTAAACTGTCGCGCTCGGCTTGGCTTTTTTGTTTTTCCAACGCGACCTGGACATCGGTTTCCACTTCCATCGGCGGGCGAATCTTTTCTTGCAGATACTCGAAAATGATATAGAATACCGGTACAACAAACAATAAGGCCAATGTTCCGACAGCCATACCACCGACAACGCCTGTTCCCAATGAACTGTTACCGTTGGCACCGGCTCCGGAAGCGAACATCAGCGGAAGCATACCGAAAATCATGGTAAGTACGGTCATCAGGATCGGACGCAGACGGGCCTGTGCTGCCGAATAGGCCGATTCTACGATGCCCATTCCCTGGCGGCGACGCTCGATGGCAAACTCTGTAATTAAAATAGCCGTTTTAGCTAAAAGACCAATTAACATAATTACACCAGTCTGCAAGTAAATATTGTTTTCCAATCCGAATAATTTAGCGAACAGGAATGAACCCATCAAACCAAACGGTACGGAAAGGATAACCGCCCAAGGCACAAGGAAGCTTTCGTAAAGACAAGCCAGAATCAAGTAGATAAGCAAGATACAGACGGCATAGATAAAGAGTGTTTGAGAACCTCCGCTACTAGCCTCTTCGCGTGCCATACCACCATATTCGTAACCGTAGCCTGTAGGTAACATTTGTGCGGCCACCTCTTCAATAGCTTTCTGTACTTCACCTGTAGAATATCCCGGAACCGGATTTACATTCACTGTGATACAACTAAACAGGTTGAAACGGTTGGCGACTTCCGGGCCTAACACGCGTTTGAGCGTTACAAACTGGCTAATCGGTGCCATTTCTGTACCGTTTCTTACGAACATGTTGTTCAGCGCTTGTTCATCCAAACGATATTCCGGTGAAGCCTGCGACATGACGCGATATACTTTTCCGAATTGGTTGTAGTTGGAAACGTAGGCACCACCGCAATAACTACCCAGTACATCAAGCACTGTCGAAGGTGAAATACCCGCACGTTTACATTTGGCAGCATCTACATCCACTGCAATTTGGGGGAAGTTCATTGCATACGAAGTATAAGCCATAGCCACTTCCGGACGCTGGTTTAATGCTCCGATATATTGCATGGCTTTTTGGTAGAACGTACCCATATCCCCTCCGGTACGATCCTGCAAGTTAAGCTCAATGGAGTTACCCATACCGTAACCCGGAATCATACCCGGCTGGAAGCAGAATATCTGCGCCTCTTTGATTTGAGCGAATTGTGCATTCAATCGGGTGATTACGGCATCGGAAACATGTTCACTGCCTTTACGCTCACTCCAGTCTTTCAAACGGATGATAGCCATACCGTAAGATGTACCCTGACCAGCCAGGAAACCGTAACCGGCTACTCGGGAGTAGTGTTCTATTTCAGGGGTGTTTTTGAGGATATTTTCCACCTTGTCCAACACCTTGGTTGTCTCTGTCAGCGTACTACCCGGAGCAATCGCCACGTTGGCCATGATAGTTCCTTGGTCTTCCTGAGGAACAAGACCTGTTTTGGTACTGCTGATCAACCATCCTAATAAGACGATAGCTCCTACCATACCGACCCACACCATCCAACGGTGGTGGATAAAGAACATCACTCCTTTTTTGTATTTGCCCAATACGGCGTTGAACGAAGCATTATAAGCGGCGCGAACCCGTCCGTTGAAACTTTTGGCACTCTTGGTTCCATCGCTAGGACGCATCATCATGGCACAAAGAGCCGGACAGAGTGTCAAGGCACAAATCATTGAAAGACCTACGGAGGTTGCCATAGTTACACCAAACTGCGTGTAGAAGATACCGGATGTTCCTCCCATAAAAGTAACAGGAATAAACACGGCCATAAACACACACGTACAAGATATAACGGCCATGGTTACATCCCCCATCGCATCTTTTGTTGCCTGATAAGCGGATTGATAACCTGCATCGAATTTGGCTTGTACGGCTTCTACCACCACAATGGCATCATCCACCACCGTACCGATGGCAAGCACCAATGCAAACAGTGTCAGGATGTTGATTGTGAACCCGGCAGCTGTTAAGCAAGCAAATGTACCGATCAGTGAAACAATGATGGCGATAGAAGGAATAAGCGTACTCTTGAAGTCCTGAAGGAAGAAATATACCACCAAGATTACGAGTATGATGGCGACGATCAATGTCTCTACTACATTATATATAGAAGCGAAAAGGAAGTCGTTGGAACTCATCATCGTGATAAATTCCATACCGGCTGGTAATTCCTTTTCTATCTCTTTCAATTCGGCTGCAATGCGTTCGTTTACTTCTGTCGCATTAGAACCTGCCACTTGGTAAATTAAGAATGTTACGGCAGGTTTACCGTCCATCTGACTGTCGAAACCATAGCTCAATGTTCCCAATTCTACTTTGGCCACATCTTTCAGACGCAACACGGAGCCATCTTCTTGGGCACGGACAACGATGTTTTGAAATTCTTCCACGCTTTTCAAACGTCCGCGATATTTCATGGTGTATTGGAATACATTCTTTGAGTTTTCACCTAATGAACCGGTAGGTGCTTCGATATTTTGTTCTCCCAGAATAGAAGTTACGTCTGAGGGAATCAATCCATATTGAGCCATGCGTTCGGGATTCAACCAAATACGCATACTATAGGTATCGCCCAACTCCATAACGTCACCAACGCCTTCGATACGTTTGATACGTGGCACAACGTTAATATCCAGGTAGTTTCCGAGGAATGTCTTGTCATAGCGTCCGTTTGAACTGACAAGTGCATCGATTTGTAAGAAACTGGTCTGACGTTTCTGTGTGCTGACACCGATACGGGTTACTTCGGCAGGTAATAAACCTTGTGCTTTTGTTACACGGTTTTGGACGTTGACGGCTGCCATATCGGGGTCTGTCCCTTGTTTGAAGTACACTTCGATAGTCGCCGAACCTGCATTGGTGGCTGTGGAAGTCATGTACATCATATTTTCCACACCATTGATACTTTCTTCCAGTGGCATAATGACACTGTTCATCACAGCATCAGCATCTGCTCCGGTATAACTTGCCGATACATGCACCGTAGGAGGGGCAATATCCGGATATTGCTCGACCGGCAAGGTAAAGAGCGAAATGAGTCCTATCGCCAAAATAAGAATGGAGATAGATATGGCCATAACAGGCCGTTTGATAAAAATATTTCCTTTCATATTTTGCTGATTTATTTTACTTGTGTTCCTTCACGTACCAATCCGGCTCCTTCGGATACAATTTCTTCGCCGACCTTAAGCCCGTCGAGTACGATATATTCACGGCCGTCGCTGATTTCAGCAACGGTAATTAATGTAGAAACGGCCTTGCCATCGACTACTTTGTAAACAAGGGTTTTATCTTGCAAACGGACTGTTGCGCCTTGCGGGATAACGATGCAGTCTGTGTAGGTTTGCGGAATGAGTACATTGCCGGATGCTCCGCTATGGAGTAGGCGGGATTCATTCGGGAATACGGCTCTAACGCCTACCGTACCGGTTTTGCGGTCGATCACTCCGCTGATAGATTCAATTTTGCCTTTCTGCTCATAAACAGACTGGTCGTTCAGTTTCAAAGTGACTTCCGGCATATTGGCCAAAGCTTCATCCATGCTTTTATGTTGACGGCTCATGGCCAAAAGCTGGTTTTCCGTCATGGAGAAGTAAACATACATATTCGAATTGTCAGAAACAGTTGTTAAAGGCTGAGGTATATTGGCACTGACCAATGCTCCGGCACGATAAGGCAGCATACCGACTACTCCGTCGCTCGGACTTTTTACTTCTGTATAAGAAAGGTTGTTTTTTGCATTTAACTCCTGTGCTTCTGCCTGTGACAGTTGCGCTTTGGCTGTCAGGTAATTGTTCTGGCTTGTTTTCAGATTGAATTCGGAAACAACTTTTTTGGCAAACAGTTCTTTTGTGCTGTTGTAATTCAATTCGGCAGTACCTAAAGCTGCTTTTGCAACCTCAACGTTGGCTTGAGCTGTTTTCAAAGCGGCCTTATAAGGTACTTGGTCGATTACAAAAAGTAACTGTCCTTTTCGTACAACCTGTCCTTCTGTTACGCAGAGTCGTTCGATAGTTCCTGATACTTGCGGATAAATATCTATATCTTGGCGACCGCGAATAGACGCTGAATAGGGCATGGTCAGCTCCCTATTGGCTGTTGAAACTTTCATTGTTGCGTAAGATGCTTTCATCTGTGCATCCGACGTCTCTTTTTTACAGGATGTCATCCACATTGTCGTACAACCAATAATCATCATCAGCTGTATCCATCTTGCTTTTGCTTGTATCATATGTCTTAATTTGTTAAATGCCGCAAAATTAGAAAACAAATGCAAGAGAATTATTGGCTAAATTTCTATATAAATCTTCTGTATTTATACTGTTCAGATATTTTTGGAAAAGAAAGCCTAAAGAAATAAAACAAATATCGGTTTTTAGCAGGTAAACCCCGTGTTTCTTCTCAAGAGCATGAATTCCCTGCATTAGCAACGATTGAAACTAATGCAGGTAAATACATAATAACCTGTTCATTATTTTTTTATTCTCTTAAATCTGAGTTTTTTAGCACTTTAAATAGAAATGAGTTTATAAAAATGGGAACCGGATGACCGATTCCCGATAAAAATCTAATCAATTTAACTTATAGAATACATTGATATATTAAAAGGTTGATTATTTACACTTGCTTTTTGATTCTGCTGTGTATCAAAAAGTAATCCTTAATGTAGACTTTTGACTCACCTCCCTGCTGATTTCAAATGTTTATTATATAACTTCCCCTTTATTCCGAAATTGTCGATCACTAGTTGTCCGTTACCTTGTTTCTCCATCACAATATAAAAATCATTACAAGACGGTGTGACAAAACGTACCCGGCATTTTCCGGAACGGTTCAAATCGTATGAAAAAACTTTTTCGCCAGTCGAGAGTGATTTGCCCACAACCTTATATACGCCACTGACATCGACTTTGTAATCGAAAGTCACCTCATATTTTTGTTCCGGGATAAAACGGATCATAGTCGGCGAAGTACGATACACTTCACCATTATTCTCCCTCCAGGTTACCAGCGACCAATCGCCGTCGATCGTATTGCCAGTGTAAACATCGTGCCGCTCTGACAGGTGTGTGGTAAACGCACTGGGCTGACAGGCTATAAAAGGCCCCCATCCTTCATCCACCTGTTCAAAATCTTCAAAAAAATCGTATCCGGCCTTCTGTGTCTGGGGACATTCAACAATGCGCACATCGTCGAAAGCAACCGCGCAGGTATCGCCGACTGCCACACCTCCCGTCAATGACAAAATCAGACTATTTTCCCCTTCCGGCATGCGGAAAGGAAGTTTCAATCGCTGCCAGGTCGTTCTGAAACGATCCGTATTATCCGTATAATTCATCACACGACTTTCATCGACAGCTACTTTTTTAACAAAAGAACCGCCTGCCCGTACAGCCAGTACCGCTTCTTTCTTTCCGGTCACATTCACCCAAACGGAGGCTACATATTCTTTCCCGGGAATCATCCCTCCGACTTCCTGGCAAACGCCTCCGGCAGAAGTTCCTTTTACCGACAGATAATCCTGCCCGTAGCCTGTCGTTTCTACAGAAACAGCATCGTCGTCGCCTGTCGCTGTCCAGTACCGAAAAGAACGGCTATCGAAACCGGTATCCTTTACCGGACTACCCGTACTCCAGTCCGGATCAGGCGAATCGCCGGTCGCTTCCTTATAAAGGACATAACCGGTTTCAGGAGCGGCCTCGATCTCAACGCATCCGCTATTTACCTGAAGTACTCCCGCCAGCCTGCGACCTTCGCTGCTTAACTGATAAAGATACACTTCCTTCGTATTTTTCCAGGACGACGGCAATACCCAGGATCTCTTTCCTCCCTGGGCGTTATAATGATAAATCTTATCTTCTTTCACAGGGTCCCAGGGGATGAAAACGGCTCCCCCTGCCATTATTTCCTGATCGCCCCGCCGGATAACAGTACTATTCTTGTCTACACCGCAAGCTTCCAGCCCGCTCTCCAGGACGGCCCGCGCTGAATCCAGCTGCATGACGGGAAAATGCATCAGATAACGGTAAGGCAGTTGTTTCAAGAAAAAGCTGCGGATCACTCCCGGAAAATCACGGCCTTTCTGCCAACCCATAAAACCGATTTCCGCACTCCGGCTATACCCGCCCAATAAAGCCGGATGCGTAGCATAGCCGTCTCTGAACCGGTGATGTACAAAACGATGAATCAAACTTTTGGCCTCCGGATTATGGTGGATCCAGACGGCTTCACGGTCGAACACCTCCGCATCTTCCGTCCAGACGGCCCAACCGTTGCCATTGAATAATTCAGCTGTCCGATAAGCCAACCAGCGATATTCACGATAGGTATCGAGATAGACAAAAGACAGATCAGGCACTTCCGACTTTAACCGGCCCAGCCGGGCTTCGAAAGTTCCGTCCAGCATATCCGCCTCTTTATTGATAAGATAGGCCTGGTCCAGCCAGCTCCACCCCGGTATATCGGTCACGATCCGGTCATCGAAAGCCCGGGCTTCGGGATACGATTCACTATGATTGATATGGACACCTATATTCGCATTATACTTTTTGGCTTCCCGAGTCAACAGGGTAAGATCCTTTAATCCCCCGGCCCTTCTATTGTAATTACCGCCATAATCGGGATGGCCGCTGTCGTGTCCTTCACTCTGGTAGCCTTTCAGTTCCAGCATTTGCCCGAAACCATCAGTCGCCAGGTAGAATTTCTTGATATTGTCCAATTGCCGCAAAAAAGGATACTGGGCGCAACTGGCAAAATTCATGGTGATCGTAGCATACGAGTTACGTAACATCTCAGCTCCGTAAGGTTCAGGATATACTTTCCGCAAAGCCATCGCCCCATCCTGCCAGTCAATCCTGTTATCGCCGTTACAATCGTCTGTCAGGACCACCTTGATGTAAGGAAGTTCCGTTACCCGGCCGTCGTGTCCCCTGTAAATCCATTCATTCCCCCAGATTCCCGTTATTAGCTTTCCGGAAAGCGGAACCGATCGGAATACGAACTGGCGGACGTTATACAAGGAATTGCTTTCGAGGGTTGCCGCCAGCCGGTCGCTGTTCAGCATCAGAAGGGTACCGTACCGGCCGACAGGATCGACTGTTTTCTCACTCAGCGGATAGATACTGTCGGAATGGACCGAGTTGGCCACCGCCAGGCAAGCCTCCCTCCGGCTATTGGGAACGGATACCAGGAAATGATCCGGGAAAGCAAGTGTCTCCACTTTAAAATCTCCCTGCTCGTCTATGCCGGTCACGGCAAATTGCAGGATATTATCAGCCACTTCGCAAGCGACCGTAACGGTAACCCCGATCTCTTTCACCTTCAACACGTAGACTACCCTGTCTTTCTCCTGACGGGAAGAAACTTCCGGCAAATACCGGTCACCGTTCAACACAATATGCTTTATATCGAATGGCTGACCGTCCAACGCCGCTTCGTTGCTTTTCCATGTATAGCCGTTAACGGATGGGAAATTTTTATTCAACCGTACCTCCATCCGGGACGAAGACAACTTATAACTGCCCTTATTATCCGCAGGTGCCCACTCCGGCGCCTGCACCGTTTTACAAACGATATTGCTTATTTCTACATCGCCCTTCTCCTTTACCCGGAAACCGGTTTTCCCCGGTCGTAACGTCAGATACGGGATGTGGCTATGCGCAATTTGTTCTCCGTCCACATAAACAGTCACTGTCTGGCCCACACAAGTCACCTTGATACGCCGCCGGTAATGGGCATACAATTTGGAGATGTCGCGGGCAATCTCCGTTTTACCGTCGGGAGTCTCCACATACCAGCAAGCAAAACCCAGATAATCGGCCGCTTTATCGCATCCGACATACACCCAACTGTCTTTATCGGCATAACGCATCAGGACGCCGACTTCGGCTGCCGAATTTTGAGGGAGCAAATCGAATTCGACCGTACTGTTCACTACCTCCGCACTGTCGGCCAGCACCTCGCTGGCCGTCGCCTTACTCAAACGGTACACGGACGGCAAAGCCCGTGCTTCTTCCCAAGAGTACGAATTCTCTGCATTATCAACGACTGAAACCAATGCTAATACACCAATACATAATAACCTGTTCATTATTTTTTATTCTTTATGTCTATTTATTTTTTGCAACGTCATATCCGTTAATCCGACTGATATATTTGTAATACAATTAAAAACGGCTTCCGTAGAGTCTGATTTTCACAAGACATCTATTGGTAGCCGTTTTACAAAATAGCCTGTTATAATTTTATGCGAACCGATTTACCTTTATAAGTCACGTTTTTATTCACCTTAGTGGTCAGCAGATCTCCTAAACCACGGTCTTTATTGACCAATACGATTTTAAACTTTCTGTTTTTCAGCATACCTGGGAATTCACCGTTTCTACTTCCGATGGTAAGCGTTTTCTTGGTGTCATCCCATTTTTTTTCTTCTGTATATTGCACATCCGGACCGATAGCGATAGGTAGAATACTTCCTGCTTTGACATAGATAGGCATAATATCAATGGGTATCCTCCAGACAATCTGTTTCCATCGGATTGTCGGTAAAAGTGGTGACCGAATAATTGTCCCAAAATACGCCATATCCTTGGGGAGTTGAATGTAAGGAATGGAAGTAACCTGATTTTCTTGTTTCAAAACTACTTTTTGGTTATGTTGGCTCATTCGTCTTATTCTTCATATTCGACTCTAAGATCATCGTAGCTAATGGCAACATCTTCGTTTCCTTTATTTTTGTCGGATCATATCCCAGCTCATATTCCAACGGCATAAAATAAGCCAATGTAGACCAACCATAAAAAGGGTTACGTCCATATCCCTCTCCCGTATCCGAATTATAGTATTCCCGGGTAAGTGCATTTTGCTTATACACCAAATCGAATGTCTTATGTGCCAACTCTTTCGCAACATCGTTATAACCATAATTCAACAATCCGTGAAAGACCATATAATTGAACGGTATCCATGTCGTCCCGTTCCAGTTACAATGTCCGCTAGGAGGTTGGGCGCCACTTTGGTCATATTCCGTTTCATCCTGTGCCAATGTGTTGACCGGATATTTGGCCCAAAACTCTTTTTCATTAAGAAGATGTTCTTTTACCAAACGTTCGGCCCTGCCTTTAGACACGATATCGGCGTACAAAGGAGCAAATCCAGATACACCTTTCACTTTATTCAGTTCTCCGGTACTTTCCAAACGATCATAATAGAACCCGGTTTCCTCATCCCATAACAGAGTATTAATGGCTGTTTTAACCGCTTCCGCTTTTTGGATAAACAAGACTTCATCCTCTTTCTTATCCAACATTTTCGCAAGTTCCGACAATGCACACAATTCCCGGTATAAATAACAATTCAGATCAACCCCCTCATCAATCAACCCTCCAGTAACCCGGGAGTTTTGATTATCCATGCCACTATGGTCGGCATTATACCATACACACAGGTTATTATTGTCTTTGTCATACCGGTCATACCAGCAGTTCTCATATTTGACGATTTTATCATAACGACTTCCGAGCCATTCCAGATCGGATTTATGACGCATACCCAATAACGCCGTCTGTGCAATAAACGGTTTAAACATATGTACTTTCCCATAATCATAGGGACCGAAAGAACGTTTGATAAAACCATCTTCTTCCTGTCGGGCAAGAAAAGCATCCAGATTTGCAAAACAATATTTTGATCCATTGTTATACACCTGGTAAATACATTCGAAATAAAGATCCCAATCATAAACTTGACCGTAATCATATCCGGTCAATACATGTTTCATCGACAAAGAATCGAATACAATCCCTTTTGTTTGAATATTCTTGTTGACTCCGGATAACCTGTGGGCCAATCCTTGCAAGTTATCTTCTCCTGTAACTACTTTGTATTTATTCAAAGCTGTACGTACCTTGGCTTCATCTGACCGGCAACTTGTAACGAAGGCCGATATTCCAATTAAGAATAAAGCATTAATGAGAATACCTACTAATTTTTTTTGAATTTTTCCTTTCATAAAACTATAAATTAACAATGTAACGTTAAAAATTTGATAAACATATCAGTTGATTCTGCAATGATCGTAGTGGATATAAAAAGAAGCCGTTCCCGGTTCTTTCGGATAACACCCCAATTTACCTTCATTTTGTTTGAAATATCTATAAAGATACTGATTACTAGCCACTTGATAAACTTTATCATACTGGTTGTTGCTGATGCAACTAGCTGTATATCAGATTTTTAATTAATCAATTAACGAACTATTGTCTCATGGTTTAGATACTTTATATACCATATAATCTACTTTTCCTTCCAACAAACCATCTACATAGGCTTTGACAGTGACCTTGCCAGGTTTAAATGTTGTTCGCACAGCTATGCGTATCAAACCTCCCTCAGCCTGTAACTCACAGTCTCCCGGTGCATGATAATTAATAGGTTTATCTTCTGCTACATAAAAATTATAGGAACCTTTATATACTCCTTTATCAGAAACCTCAAACCGTATATTATGATCTGCCAAAGTACACAGGTGACCATCTTTATCCACAATCTTTGCCTCAATAATAGCAGCATCCGAACCGTTCGCCTGCAATACAAACTGCGTACCATCGGGCTTCCTTAATTGTTCTTGTACTGATAAAACAACTCGATAGGGTGCTCCTGATGTATGACGGACGTCCGTACATAGCTTTTTCCCATTAGCATCTAAACCAACCACCTTGTATTCTCCGCTCGTCCAAGGCACTTCCCAAGTACAATGTTTTATACGTTCGTCGGGGGTTACAATACCTTTGCTTTCACCGTTTACAAACAGTTCTACCTTCGGGCAGTTACTCCAAGCATGTATCGTGTTGGATGATTTCAAGTCGATAGACGATTGTAATGTAACACCGGGTTTCGTTTCAAAATTATACCAAAAAGCATTCTTGAAAATGTTATATTTCAACTTAGGAATACGGTTACCGTCCATTGTACATGACCCCAACGACTTCTGGTTCTTCATACCATTCAGATAAATAGTATATCCTTCTCCGAAGGTTTCCGTCAACATCCAATCGATCCATCCGCAAGCACTGTCACGCACATTCGACAAATAGTCTTTCAAATACCAATTAGAAAATTGCACCTCATTTTCATAATCGAAACGAGCTATGCAATGACATTTAGCACCATCCCATGTGGTTCCGTATACCTCAGCATTCAACGATGGAGAACCCGGTATTTTCTTATACCAATTCGTATATCCGATCACAATACGGTTTTGAGGATCCCAGTGCTTGGGGTAACAGTCACGACTCAAGACGATACGGGGCGTAATCGAGTCGTAACGGTTCACATTGTCCAATGTATAGGAAGGCCAGTAAATATCTCCATCCCTGGCAATTCCATTATTTGATTCCCAAACGATGACAGAGGGGGCATTGCGATGGGCAATAATTGCTTTCTTATCATATTCGCGCTTATAAGAAATGGTCGGTTCATTTTTTAATGACCACTCATTGTCATTGGTATTCAAAATCAACATGATACCATAAACATTACAAGCATTTACCATCTCCAACGTCGCCGGGGAATGGCCTACTCTCAAAGTATTAGCCCCCGATTTCGCCATCAACTCTATATCCCTCCATTGCAATTCAACCGGGACGGCCCCACCCAGTGCCGGATACATATTCCTATAACCGAACCCTTTCAGGAAATGTTTTTTCTCGTTTATGTAACAATAATTATCATCCCATTCTACGGTTCGTATCCCCAAAGGAGTCACAAATTCATCCACCTTCGTTTTGCCATCATATATTTCATTCACCACATTATATAAATAAGGGGTTCCATAAGGCGAATTATTCGGATACCACAAAACGGGCTTTTCTATTTCAAACAGATTCTCTACCACTGAACAGCTATTAGCTTTCAAATCCAACATATCGGTATGCGACAATACCGTTTTTCCTTTTTCGTTGACAACCTTTGTGACCAGTTTTATCCTATCGCGGTCTTTCATGTCGGCGTTCCGTACATTGGTCATCACTTTGATAACTGCTTTTTCATCCGAAGCCTCTTTCGTCGCAACATAAGTACCCCACTCAGCCTCTTTCGAATCAAGGTTCAATGGTATATGTACCGGATCGACCACATGCAAATAGACATTTCCGTTTATTCCTCCTAATCCCATTCCAAAAAAAGCGCACGTACCTATTTCAGGCCAGGTAAAAAAACTATTTTGAGAATTACCTATCTTAACTGATATAACATTATCCTTTCCTAACTGAAGAGCATCTGTTATGTCTAATACAAAAGGATGAAAACCACCGACATGTGTTACAGGTTCAGGATGGTCAATTTTACTATTCCCCTTTTGAAAGACACCATTTACGTAGACCGCTGCCCCTACATCAACACTTTGAAACTCTATTAAAAATCTTTTTTTATTATACTTTTTATCAACAAACAGATGTTTTCTATACCAAGCGTTGCCTCTCCAAACATGATCTTCATTACCGGGGACATTCAAATAGGTATTCATATCGTTATAACAGTGAGGTAGTCCTACAATTTCCCAAGATGAATCATCAAAATCGGCAATATGAGGTTCCTGCTTTTGAGTAAATTCATATAAGTCAAAAGAGGTCGGAACAACCTGTACTACTTTTCCATTACCATCCCGTTGGGCAGTGATTTTCATTTCTACACAGCTGGCTGTAAGGTTGAACGATTCTTCTAAACAGATATCTGTAGTATATTCCAATACACCGACCGTTTCGTTTATGTTTCCAAACGCCCGCAATTTTTTACTCACCACTTTCCGATTGTTTAGGTTTTTCTGCTCCACTAACTTCTTTCTGCCGTTTGTATCCGTTTCATAGAAATTGATCACATAATCAATGGAAGCCACTTTGTCTGTCGGGAATCCTACTTTTATTTTCTTAATATTTTTAGAAGAGAGGCAATCATACTTCAATAGATAAGAGGTACCCTCTCCCTGCTTATTTTCTACAAGGGAAAGGCTGTCAATCATAACTTTCCCAGTTGTTACTTTGGGAGTAAAAACCTCTTCTTTGATAAACTTCCAAGGTGTATCACTTAATTTTATTACCTCACGCGAATAGAGCGAGGTAAAGTTCAATATCAAACATACTGCTATAAAAAGTTTTATAGATTTTGTATTTAAAATAGTTGATTTCATATAGTGTAATGTTAAAATTGATAAACATATTATTTGATTCATGCAGTACACGTTGCCAAATCACATAGTTCTTAGACAAGTGAACTTCTCAGTATATCTTTTCAAGACATTTCTGCAGATACTCTTATACTGTCAAGTGTCGTTGTTATCCTTACCTTTATTTTGTTTGAAACATCCATAAAGCTGCTGAGTGTTAGCTACTTAATTGACTTTGCTATGCTAACTGCTGTTGGTGTAAATCATTGTGTATCAGATTGTTTTAATTATTATTTTACCTCCGCAGCATCGGGATAAGGCGCAACTTCCATCGCTTTTATCTTTGCTCCGTTAGCCGTCTGACGCAGTCCCATAACTAAAACATTTTTCATTCCTTTCCCGAAGTTTAGCCAGCATTCAGGTAAGTAAAACTCACGCTGTGGGCCTGCCTCCCAATGACGACCGATATTATGTCCGTTCAGCCACATGTAGCCGTTACCGGAAGCATTGATACGTAGCAGACAGGGGATCCAAACGGAAGGATCGGCTGATGGCAGTTCGAACTCTGCGCGGTACCAGGTAAAAAGACCGTCGAGTTCGCTTTTGGGCTGTATGCCGTTGCCTTTGCGGGGAATGTCGCCGGTCGTGTCCAGTGTGACGGATTGCCAGCCTTGCGGAGTGAATTGTGGCAGGTTCCAGCCCAATGTGATACCGGCCACATCCTTTGAGAACGACCATTCCAGTGGGTGGGTCATGGCCGTTTCCGTGACGGACAAGCCACCCTGACGGATACCCGCCAATTCTTCCATCGGTACATAGCCATGGGCATGACCCAAACTTTCGTAGGAAACGATGATTTCATTCTCGCCCTTTTTCAATAAGCCCGACACGTCGAAACGGTTGTCGTATTCGTCTGGACGGATGCGGTCGAAACAGTTGCGGGTCGTCCAGGTTTGTGCATCCGCCTGGTCGGGGAAGAGGCGTTTCGCCTGTTTACCGTTGACCAGTACCGATACGATGTCGCGAGTAAACATATTGAATAACAGGAAGTGTTCGTCTGACGCCTGTTGTGCCGTCAGATTCACACGGCTACGATACAGGTTGTAACGGAAGTCGTTCACATCCAAATCGGAAAGTGATACCAGTTGCGGCATCAGCTGCCATTTTGCTTGTGAATAGTCGTCTTCTTTCTTTTGTACGGAAGCGATACGGACAGCCTCCGGCAAGCGTGACGGACGCAAGGGACGCATCTGTTCCTTCGGCCACCATTCGCCCTGCGACGGTTTCTTTCCGGCAGGTACGACCAAGACTTTACAACCCATGGCCGGCAGGTCGTAACGCACCTCTATCGGGTCGATCGTCAGCGAGTCTGCACTTGTCTCCGCAGAGGCAATCAACACCTTCTCCCCATGCTGATTGATGTTGTACATCGGTTCCGACGGTTTGCTCAACTTGCCGGGTAGCAGCGTCACATTGCCTTTTAGCGGACGGTCGGGGTCGGTATTGTGTAGGAAGATAAAGCGGGTACCGTCTACGGCAATGCGGACACCACCAAACAATCTTTTCGGCGCACCTTCGAGCTCACACGGGCCTCCTTCGGCACGAACCAATTGCGGCTCAAACTGCTTGATGAACTGGCCGATGTCCTTTGCTTCATAATATTTAAGACCCGGTGCTCCATTCTCGCGCAAGGCGGCATTATAATCATAGCTGGTCGTCATGCCACGAGCCCCCCAACCGGCAAAATGGGTACCTCCGAAGAACATATAATAGTTGATACCCGTGCAACCTCCCAGTATCGACATCAGGCCAATGGCTTTGAAATGGCGTTCGTCCGAATAATGGTCTTCACTCAACTTGCCTGTGACCAACGAGAACCATCCCCCTTGCAATTCAGTCACAAAAGCAGGAGCGTCCGACTGCTTCCGGCGCAGGTCGTTCATACGGTGCGCACAGCTTGGAGCTTCCAACAGGCCGATATAATAGTTGTCGCAATCGAACACCTGCGACAGCTCTTTGTCCTGGCTGGCACGGCATTCGTTGGTCATACAAGTAAACACCGGCACATCGAAACCATTGCGGATGACCGAGCGGTAGAGTTCTTTCAAGAATTTCTCCTTCCCTTCGCACCAATGATGGTTATACTCATTCTCTATCTGTATCATGACAATTCCTTTCTTACCCTTTGGTTTACGGGTGATTTGTTCGTCGACCAACGCCTTGCAGACGGCATCATACCAATGCACACACCAGCGGATATGCGTATCGTCGGCACTGCGCAGCCACAACCCCTTCACCCCCTCCGGGCGGAACTTAGCCAGCCAACGCGGATAGGCACCGCCGGAGAACTCAGCACAGATGAACGGCCCCGGACGCACAATGGTATAGAGGTCGAACTCCTCCTGAGCCATCTTCAGCCAGCGTTTCAGGTCGGCAAAGTCGAACTTCGTCGTGTCGCTCAGGCTGCTCGGCATCGTCCGTTCGTGCCAGTTCCAGGGGACGTAGGTCTCTACGGTATTAAATCCCGCTTCCTTGATTTGGCGGAAACGGTCGCGCCACAGTTCTTCCGGGCAACGGAAATAATGGAAGGCTGCACTGTAGACAAACATATCTTTGCCGTCGATGGTCATACAGGAGCCGTCGTAGCGGATGCGGTCGGGGCTGGCAAACTTCTTGGCAGATTTCTCCACATTGTCTGCCCACGTACTTGCTACAAACAGGATGCAAAGCATCATCCCGATAACAGCTATTCTAATCATCTCTTTCAATTTCATATTTACCTAATTTATATCATTTTTCATTGTCCCCAAAGTGGGGTTACCAGTCCCCAATAATAACGCGATTCGTTACGCTTCGTCTACGAACCTCGTTATGCTTCGTTTGCGTGGTTCGTTATACTTCGGTAACGAACCACGTTACGTTTCGGTAACGAGGCTCGTTGCAAAATCATTCGATTTCGGGTCTGTCGTTGCCACCGCTACTGGGACGGTCGCCGACATAGAGAGTCATCGAGTAATCAATGATGCGGGGTTGTTTTAATAACACGGCCGAGTTGCTGAAATAGGTTTCGATTTGCAAGATATACGTGCCGTCCTCCAAAGCAGGAGCGTTAAACATCAATCGCTTGGGGTCATTGATGGCCAACAGCGTAACCGTGGCAGTTTCCTCCATCGTCTCGGCTTTGAGGAAGCGGACTGCCCACTTGCTGCCCTCCTTGCTTTCCACGCAACGGATCTTGTTACCAGTCACATCCAGGATGCCGCCCGGGGTAATTGTACCGTTGGTCTTGTCGGTCGTCACGTCGCGCACCAAGCCGATACGTGCGCCTCCCATCGAACGTACCAAACCGGAGTATTTCAACTTCACCAACTTCAAATTCTCGCGCATCGCAGCAGAGGGGACTATGTTGATGGTCGGTATGTTTTTGTTTGTATCTATCGCACCGGATGCTCCCATGAAGATACCGGGGATAGCGGGGGTGTAGGTAGCCGTAGTGGTCGTGACGATATGACCGTCGCAGACCTTCTCGATAATCTTTTCACCCAACAGTTTACTACACATCCGAAGGGTTTCCGGGCGTATGTCGGTACGTTCGGCAGTGATTTCGTTTATCAGGTCGTCTTCCATTAACGAACGACGTGTTTTCATACGGGCGACATAATCCTCCAGGATATCGGTCGTCATAGTGTACTCTTCGAGATCGAATTCCCACTCGTAAACTTTCTTTGTTGCCATGATATTATATATTAAAGTTAGACAAAAGTTTTCCCTCCCTCATGAAATTCAAGAGGGAAAACTTCTTTTTAAATCTGTTGATTGATGAATTACCAATATGGATTTTGAACCAAATTCGGGTTCTTATCCATCTCATTTTGAGGAACAGGGAACCAATAATGTTTCTTGGTGAAGACTCTTTCCGATGTTTTCACTCGTTTGAAATAAGCTTTAGGATCGTTCACATCGTCGCTCTTTTCCGTGCCGAGGAAATTCATTCCGTAGAAATCGCCGTTGAAGCTCTTTTCCGCTTCTTTCCATCTCTTTCCGTCTAAATAGCGGATGATGTGTTCGGTGTTGAGTTCCACTCTTCTTTCACGGTGAATGGCGGTGCGCATTTCTTCCTGGCTGGTCGGAATCGGCAACATGCCTGCTCCATTTCCATATTGAGGGATACCTGCACGTTCGCGAATCAGATTGACATATTTGACGATGTCGGGATTGCCCGGATCGCATTCGTTCAATGCTTCGGCATAATTCAAATAGGCTTCACCTAAGCGATAGAGGATACCGGGACGATATGGATAGATACCGTTTCTGGCATTGGCATCGGGATGTACGTCTTTCCGTTGCAAATATCCTGCCTGAGGGGAGTCGTGCGTAGGACCGCCATCGAGTGTTCCATAATAAAAACTCGTCTGGCGATTATCTTGACGGTACCAAGCACTATTGTACAAAACGGAAATATAAAAACGAGGTTCGCGATGGCAATACATATTGTAGGTTTCTGCCATAGTAACTTGCCCTTCTTTGCCTTCCTGGTCGCCTTGTGCTTCGATCCATTTCGTATTACGGAATTCCGGTTCGGTAGAAAATCCTTTTTCTGTATAGCCTGAGGCTTCATTGATGATAGGTACGCCACCTTTTTTATATCCTAAAATAGGACTCACTCCGTTCTCCATAAAGAATGCGTCTACCAATGTTTGAGTGATTCCAAAGCATCCATTGGCTCCGGCTCCCCTCGGCATACTGCAATTGTCAGAGTGGTCGCATTTCGGACGTACGAACAAAGGCTCTTTGTTTCCTGCCTTGGCTTGTCTGAACATCATATTTTGATAAGAATTGAAGGGGTCGATTGAGCCATCATCGTTATATTCATAATACAAGGAGTGACCGGCGGCATGTGCGGCATCGATCAATTCTTTACAAGCTTTTGCGGCACGTTCCCACTTTTTAGGATCATACGTAGAGTTGAATAGCTCTTCGCCTTTGTAATTGACATGCCCTTTGTAATCCGGATTCCCGTTTACCAACGGACTGGCCGCAAACAAAAGTTTGCGGGCGCGTACTGCTAAACACATGATAGATGTGGCACGGCCGTATTTTTGTCCGTCTTTATAGGTGGCCGGTAGTTTGGTAGACAAATTTTTCAACTCTTGGTCGATCCAGTCGATGATCGTGTCGTAAGGTGTTTGTCCGGTAAACAATTCCTCTCCGGTTTCCCCTCCTGTCAGAATCTTGTCTACATTAAACGGTACCGGACCATAGATGTCAGTCAGCAGGCAATAGTAATAAGCGATCAGAAAACGAGCTTCGTTTTTCATATTCTCTACCTCCTCTTCTGTTACCAACTGGGCCGGAAGCGGTTTGACGTTGTCTATAAAGATCAAGGCAGACCTTACTCGTTTAGGTAAATCGACCCACCAGCCGGTTACATCATTCGTAGTGGGATCCCAAATACCTTTTCTTAGATTAATGGCCGGCCATCCCCATTGTACCAAACCATCCGACCAATCGACATCATCGCCTAGCGTATTGATTCCGAAATTGTCCCATTCGGTGGCCGGAGTAGGAATGGCGGAGTATACACCTGCCAACCAGTCTTCCGTACGAATCTTGTCGTTGAATACCATATCCATTGTTAACATGTCATCCGGGGCTTTATCCAGATAGTCTTCACATGAGCTTAATGTAAATAACCCCATGGAAAGCAAACTATATTTTAGGGTCTTTAAAATTGAATTTCTATAAATCATGACTGTATGCTTATTTAATAATTAGAAACTAACATTCAAACCAAATGATACCGATTTCATAATCGGATATTTCAATCCGTTGGTCGTGCCAACTTCCGGATCCCATAAATCGAAATCGGAGAATTGAAGCAGGTTCGAACCGGATACGTAAACCCTTGCGCTTTGAATGAAATTAGGAAGTAATGATTTCTTCGAGAAGTTATATCCCAATTCGATATTCTTCATACGTAACGAACTCATGTTACGTAACCACCAGGTTGAACTCCGTTGGTTATTGTTGTTCTTAAAACTGGTCAGACGTGGCCAAAAGACATCTTGTGAAGGATTTTCGGCGGTCCAACGGTCGGTATAGTTGGCGAAAATATTACCCATGGCACCATCAGTACTACCTGGATAGAAGTTTTCTCCTCCTATGACATTATAGGTACGTCCATTACCTTGAAAAAATACACCAAAGTCCACGTTCTTATAACGCATATTGAAACCAAAGCCATACACGATTTCCGGGTTGAATGTGCCGCCTATCGCCGTATTGTCCATCTCATTGATTACACCGTCGTCATTCACGTCCTTGTAGCGGATGTCACCCGGTTGTACTTTCGAGAAGGTATGGTCAGGTATGCCTTCATTGAGTACTAAATTGCCTTCAGAGTCGGTATGGAAGTCGGATTCGGTGAAAAGTCCTTCATCCACCAAACCGAAGATTTGTCCAACCGGGAGTCCTGTCTTGGCTCTGTTTGTGCCGATAACACCTGCAGGCTCGTCCATTTCTATAATCTTGTTTTTGGCATAAGTGAAAGTACCTCGTCCGGAGATAAACAAATCTTTGGTGATTTGCTTGTTGTAGTTCACGCTCAAGTCTGTCCCCCTGTTTACAACTACACCGAAGTTCTGCCAAGGTGTTTGAATGAATCCGGCTGATCCGGGAAGAGTACTTCTCTGCAAAAAGATGTTTTCACGTCGATCCTTGAATAAGTCTATTTGAATGTCAAGCGAATTCCACAGACCAAGTTCCAGACCGATATTACCTTTTTTAACGGTTTCCCAAGTCAGGTTTGTCACACCGACATTACCTTCCCATTTACCGCTTCTTCCGTAGTCGGCATCATTACCCCATTGATACCCTCCTGTATCACCGATGGTTGTTAAATAGGCAAAGCGAGTTCCACCGATATTATCGTTACCAACTAATCCGTAAGAGCCTCTAAGTTTGATTTTAGAAAATGTCTCTTTGAAAGGTTCCATAAAGGGTTCTTCCGAGAGTAGCCAACCGATTGCCCCAGAAGGGAAAAATCCGTAGCGGGAACCCTTGGCAAAGTTTTCAGATCCGTTGAAACCAAAGTTAAATTCAGCTACATATCTTCCGCCATAAGTGTATGATGTACGTCCGGCGATACCTTGGTGTCGATAGGGTAATTTACCGCCATCTTCATATTGGTCACGGTTGAATAGCAACATACCGGTTACGGCATGGTCGCCAAATGTACGGTCGTAGTTAACTGTCCCTTCCATATAGATACGTTTATATCCCCAATTGGAACTATTTGAATGGCCTAAGAAGTTTTGGCCATATCTGTAGACAGTCAGGTCGAGACTACCGTCCTCTTTTCTACTGGTTGCAGGCATATAGAGGTCGGGGGTTTTGGAACGTTCTACACCGTTTCCTTGAAAACGGTCGAATGAAAATGAGATCTTAGCATTTAAACCTTTGGTTATAAAGTCTAATTTTTGTTCCACAGAGAACAAGGACTCGATTTTACTGTCACTAGATGTTGCGTATCCGGTTTGTGTTAGCATCATCCATGGATTGGCACGTTCCGGAACAATGGGAATTTCTCCGGACGAATAACGGGTCGGATGCACAAATGGGGGAGTTTCAAATGCTTTGGTAAACACTTCATCCACACTTTTGGGCGCTTTCTTACTGTCTTGTAAATAACCGCCGATATTGATACGCAGTAAAGTCGATTTTGTCAAATTGACATCTACATTGGAACGTATATTGTAGCGGGAGAGTTTGGAAGAAGAATCCCACTCTTGGCTTTTATCAACGGCCATGATTCCTCTTTCGTGGTAATAGGAAGCCACCAAAGAGTATCTCAAGATGTCACTACCTCCTGTTACAGAGACGTTGGCTCGTTCATTGATGCCATTTTTATTAGTGATTTCGTCTATCCAGTTTACACTTGGGTAGAGATCCGGGTCTATACCATTTCTGTAATTGTCTATCATCTCTTGTGTGTATCGTGGTTTTTTCCCTTCAGCTGTGTAAAGATCGTTCAAGAATGAAAGGTAGTCGGCTGAACCGGCAAATTCAGGCAATTCTCCTAACATTGTAAAACCTTGATCAAAGCGGACATCCACTTTGGGAGCACCTACTTTTCCTCGTTTCGTATTGATGATAATTACACCGTTTGCACCTCTGACTCCATAGACGGCACTGGCCGATGCGTCTTTTAAAACAGAAAAAGATTCAATTTCTGCTGGATCAATATTATTCAAATCTCTTTCGATACCATCAATTAAAACAAGAGGATTGGTGCTTCCTGCAAAAGAAGATATACCTCGGATCCAATATTCGGAATTATCGTGACCAGGTTCACCGGACCGTTGTACACCGATGATACCAGCCAACTGACCTGCCAAATTATTACTCATTGAACGAGTAGTCCCGACTTGCAGTTTTCCAGGTTCAATTGTTGTGATTGAACCGACAATGGAAGCTTTCTTTTGTGTTCCATATCCGACAACTACCACTTCATCCAGTTTTTCTGAATCTTCAAGCAGTGTGACGTTGATAGTCGATTGCTTTTCAATGGCGATTGTTTGTGAAGCCATCCCCAAAAAAGAAAACTCTAGAGAGCCGTTGGCTACATTGGAGTCTATACTGATAGAATAGCGACCATCTATATCGGTAGTGACTCCTATTGTGGTGTTTTTTAACCAAACATTGACTCCAGGTAATGGATTTTTGTCTTTGTCTACGACAACTCCTGTAATTGTATGCCTCTTTTTTTGTTGAGCAGAGGTCTCATTAGGGGATGTTTTCTCTTTTACTACAATTTGTTTGCCATCAATCTCATAACCGAAGCCTGTATTTTCTAACAAACGATCTAAAATTTGGGTGATTGTTTGTTTTTTGATATTCAGACTGATTTTGTTCTGAGCAATCCGATTATCGGCATATAAAAATACATAACCACTGTTCTTTTCGATGTAGCTCATGACTTCTTGTATTGTTGCGTCTTGAAATACACATGAAAATACTTGTTGTTCCGCATTTTTTTTCTCTTGTGCGGCGAAAGAGGCAGCAGAGAAAAAGAATAAAAATAATAAGATGTATATATAATTATTTTTAACCATCTTCTTTTTCTCATCATTTTTGCTTTTCATAATTTTACAAAATATTTTTTTAAGGCTTATATTATAAGTTTTTTATCTCTTGATCAGGGCAATGTGAAAGATTGCCCTGATCTTTTTACGTAAAAAGATCAATAACAATTGATCATTGATTTATTGTTATTCTATCATAGGCAATTCCATTTTATAGTTAGACTTTTTGTTCTCTTTTAGATAAAAACCATTATTGTCTCTCTCATATTCGACAGGGAGAATTTTGGTAATGCGTTCTAATACTTTTTCAATAGATACACTCAAATCGATTATACCGTAGAGTGGGTAAGTCTCTAATGTCCGGTCATAATCGATCGACATTCCGTAATAAAAAGATAATTTTTGTAAGATGATTTTAAGATTTTTCCCGGCCAAAGGTAATTGCCCCTTCGTCCATGCCATATAATCTTCAGCATTAACAGTTCGTTTTTCAATGACAACTCCACTGGATAAATCAACTAATTCATTAGGAGACATTTTTGTCGTGTTTTGGTTTTGATCGGTAACTTCTACAGATCCGCGGAGTAGAACGACTTCTGCTTCTTCCATCTCTTTATAGGCATTAACATTGAAAGCTGTTCCTAAAACTTGTATGTCGAATGTTGAAGTTTTTACTATGAAAGGTCGTGTTTCATCGTGCTTTACATCTATGAATATTTCTCCATCGACATAAATTTCTCTCTTTTTTTCAGTGAAGCGGTTTGGATAAAGAACTTTCGTACCGGCATTTACATATAAGGAAGAACCATCCGCTAATACCAAACGTGAATATTTCCCTTTAGGAACAATTAATTGGTTGTATTCTATGCTCTCTTGTGTTGGCTGTTTTTTTTGTTCTGGTTGTTTTTCTATCTTTTTTTGATCAATAGAGACTTCTCCGTGTGTTGTATAGGAAATAACAGAACCTTTGTCTATTTGGATCTTTTCTTTAGCTTGTGTCACAAGTAATACTTGTTCAGTCGTATCCGTTGAATGAAGTTCTAATTCAGATATGGCAGATGACCATTGTGGGTCAATTGTATTGTGTGAATTATAATATGATAACCATATAACTCCAGCCAGCAATGCCGCTACGCTTGCCACTGCCGAATAGAACTTTAACCGGAGCTGACGACGTCTTTCCTGCTTTTTCATCTGGTTCTCCCACTGTTTCTTTATTTCAGATTCTGGAACTGTTTTTTCCAAGGTCTGAAAATATTGAATCAAAAGGTGATGATCCTTTTTGTTTTGTTGCATTTTGTTCATTTTCCAAGTTGTTTCTCTATATAAAGACTGTTCGTGAAAAAAAAGCTACTATGCAAAAAGGAAAAAAATAAACGTTTTGTATAAAAAAATAATTTTTCTTGTAACAGGGTTATGCCAAGGCACAAATCAAAAGATACTCCAATAGTGTTTTATTTAATAAAGTACTCAGCTTTTTAATTGTGTTCGATAATGTATTTACAGATGTTTGAGGGGCTATATCTAGTATATCTGCAATTTCTTTGTGAGATAAGTCTTTGATGTAATAAAGATATAAAATTTGTTTTTGCCTATTTGTTAGGGTTTGGATTGCTACTAAAACGGATTTCCATCGTTGTATATCCTCATCATCTTTGGCGAAAAAGTGATTAAAAACGATATCATCGTCTGGTATTGAGAATTCCATATCGTCTATATTCTGTATCTCTTTTATGGTTGAGTAGTAGTCATAGACAGAGTTACGCATAGAGCGTAGTAGGTATACTTTTAGGTTAGAGATTGTTTCAGGGTGTTTGTATTTGCATATCTTATAAAAAATATCTTGGATAAAGTCTTGGATATGATCTGGATCGTTGAGTAGTTTTAAACCATAATTATATAATAAGTTATAGTATTTCAAATAAAAAAATTCCAAGGCAGCAGTTTTTCCCTGACAAAACTGTTGCCATTGATAAATGTCCTTTTCTTCATTTTTTGCATTGTTTTTTATCATAAAGATTACAGGTCTAAACTATAAGGTGGTCACAAAGATAAGAGAACTTCACTGGAGGAGCAACAAGATGCAATGTCTTTTTAGTATTATCTGATTGGAAACACTTGAAGCCTTGTTGACTCGTGATTGCAGTACCTGCTTAAAATAAGTCTTAATCCGGCAACGGGATAAAAGTTAACTGGTTTTATCTTAGAAGTATGCGAAGAAAGCCGTATCTTTGTAGTTTCTAATTTAAAACCAAACAGCTTTGAACGAGAAAGATTTTGAAATAATGGCGCCGGTCGGCTCGTATGAGTCGTTGATGGCAGCTATCCAGGGAGGAGCCGACTCCATCTACTTCGGCATTGAAGGACTGAATATGCGTTCGCGCTCTTCCAATAATTTCACCACGGACGATTTGCGTAAGATTGTCTCCATCTGTAAGGAACACGGCATTAAGAGTTATCTGACGGTTAATACGGTTATTTACGGGGAAGACCTGGTATTGATGCGTGAAATTATCGATGCGGCAAAGGAAGCGGAAGTCTCTGCAATTATTGCGGCAGACGTGGCTGCCATGAGTTATGCGAACCGGATCGGGCAGGAGGTTCACCTGTCTACCCAACTGAATATATCGAATGTGGAGGCGCTGAAGTTCTACGCCCAGTTTGCCGATGTGGTGGTGCTGGCGCGCGAATTGAATCTGAAACAGGTAGCCGAAATTTACAAACAGATTGTAGAACAGCAGATAACCGGTCCGAGAGGCGAACTGATCCGTATCGAGATGTTTGCCCACGGAGCCTTGTGTATGGCTGTTTCCGGTAAATGCTATTTGAGCCTGCATGAAATGAATGCGTCTGCCAACCGGGGTGCTTGCATGCAAATCTGCCGTCGCGGATATACGGTGAAAGATAAGGACAGCAACATCGAACTGGATATAGAAAACCAATATATCATGTCGCCCAAAGACCTGAAAACGATCCATTTCATGAACAAGATGATGGATGCAGGCGTGCGGGTATTCAAGATCGAAGGCCGTGCCCGCGGACCGGAATATGTGCGTCTCGTGACTGAATGTTATAAAGAAGCAGTGAAGGCTTATTGCAGCGGAACATATGATGAAGAAAAGATCGCCGTCTGGGACGAGCGTTTGAGAAGCGTCTTCAACCGGGGCTTCTGGGACGGCTATTATCTGGGACAGCGTTTGGGTGAATGGAGCAGTAAGTATGGTTCCGGTTCGACCAAAAAGAAAGTCTATGTGGCGAAAGGCATCAAATACTTCAGCGGCATCGGTGTGGCTGAATTTGAAATGGAATCGGGCTCGCTGAAAGCGGGAGATGAGATTCTGATCACAGGCCCGACAACCGGTGCGGTGATGCAGACCATCGATGAGATACGTGTCGATCTGAAGCCGGTGGAAGAAACCGTAAAAGGCGAGCGTTTCTCCTTTAAAGTATCTGAAAAGGTACGCCCTTCCGACCGCCTGTATAAAATGGTACCTAACAACGATAAAGAACTGAAATAATGAAAGAGTATATTTTTAAACTGACAGACAAGGTGCGCGACTATGAATGCGACCTGCAGGGAGTAGTGAACAACTCCAACTATCAGCATTATATGGAGCATACCCGTCATGAGTTTCTCGAATCGCTGGGCGAGAATTTCGGAGCCATGCACGATAAAGGGGTGGACGGCTTCGTCTCTCATGTGGAGATCGATTATAAAACATCTTTGAAGAGCGGCGACAGTTATATCTCCTGTCTGAATGTATATAAGAAAGGCGTGAAACTGGTTTTCGAACAGGATATTTACCGGGCTTCCGATGGTGCGCTGGCTACCAAAGGGAAAGTTGAGTCTGTAGTTGTGCAGGACGGCAAGCTGACCCGCGGCGAATATTTCGACGAAATGCTTAAAAGGATACAGGATAAACTATGAGATAGATTATGACAGACAACCGGATTTACCAAATTGGCTTAACTATGATAAACGGGGTAGGAGATATCCTGGCCCGTCAGCTTCTGCAAACCTGTGGCGATGCAGAAGGCGTTTTTACAGAAAAACAGCAAGTATTGGAGAAGATTCCGGGTTTCGGCACGGCTACGGCTGCTGCCATCAAACGCCCGGAAGTTCTTCTGCAAGCGGAAAAAGAGTTAGCCTTTATTGAAAAGAACCAGATCATCTGTTATTTCCTGACAGATGAGAATTACCCGAAACGGTTGAAGGAGTGCTCCGATGCTCCGGTACTTCTCTATTTTAAAGGCGGTGCCGATCTGAATGCTTCTCGTATTATCAGTATTGTTGGAACCCGTCATGCGACGGAGTATGGCAGGGCGATGACGGACGAACTGGTACACACCCTTTCGTTTTCTATCCCGAACTTACTGATCGTAAGCGGACTGGCTTATGGTATCGACGTATGTGCCCATCGGGCTGCGCTTAAAGCGAACTTGCCGACGGTAGGTGTGCTGGCTCACGGGTTGGATCGTATTTATCCGCCTTCGCATCGTTCCGTAGCAGTGGATATGTTGGACCGCGGAGGTTTGCTGACTGAATTTCGTAGTGGAACGGAACCGGATAAGCCCAACTTTGTACGGCGTAACCGGATTGTTGCCGGTATGGCGGATGCGACGGTCGTGATAGAATCTGCCGAGAAAGGCGGCTCGCTGATCACTGCCGATCTTGCTTTCTCCTATGGGCGTGATGTCTATGCATTCCCCGGTCGGGTAAACGATCTCCATTCGAAAGGCTGCAATGCCTTGATCCGGCAGAATAAGGCTGGGCTGATAACTTCCGCTTCCGACCTTATCTCGGCGCTTTGCTGGGATATAAAGGAAACAGCTTCTCCTCTCCCTGTTCAGACTGAATTGTTTTTCGGGGAAGATGATCGGACAGCACCGGTAATAACTGTTCTCCGTGAAAGAGGTGAGATGCATATCGACCAACTGGCAGTTGCATTGAATCTGCCTGTCCGTGAACTGTCATCTTTGCTCTTTGAACTGGAGATGAACGGTTTGATCAGGACTTTGCCGGGAAATATCTACCGGCTTGCCTAACGGTTTCATAAATAACTACCGCGATAAATATCAGTGCCGTTAATCCATTCAATTGAAGTGGATTGAAAAAGCGAGCGAACGGAATTATAAGGGCTAATGTAAGAATTGCGATCACATGCGACCAGGCGATTAACTGACATGTGATCCATTTATATATGGCATTACTCATTAAATAAATGATCGGTCCGCCCACCATGGCAAAGATGCCGCCTGTCGTCACTTCTCCCAACGGGTGATTGACAACCAGTTCGTCGCCAACCGCACAGATGATCAGTGCACCGACCAGTACCACATGTATCGAGTGATATTTCAGGCCGAGCAAACCGGGATTCGATATCTTTTTGATCTTCCGGCTGCCTGCCTCGCTGCTGACATCAAAATAAATCCACCACATCGCCAAGCTATTGGTGAAAGAAATGATCGCTGCATAGATAATTGTAGAATCCCATATCTCAAAATCACTGAGTGAAGCACCCGTCATCATAATCGTCTCACCGAAAGCGATAATGACGAACAACTGGCTTCTTTCAGCCAGATGTTGTCCTTCGATTGTCCACTCTTTACTGGAAATAGACCGTCCGAGTCCCGGCAGGTAAAAGCCGAACATAGGCGAAGTATAATCGCACAGGACGGCGACCAGCCACAAAAGAATACGTGTGTCCCCTTCGCTGAATGCCCCTGTTATCCAGAATACGGCAGAGATACAAAACCAACCCAATATACGTTTGAAATTAGGGGATAGATGGTGCTTTTTATCCAGTAGAAAGACAATTACGATTGTCCTCCCTAACTGGATAGCGACATAACAGGCTGCAAAGATCAGCCCCCGGCTTGTATAAGCTTCGGGAATAGCCGAAGCCATGATCAACCCGACCAGCATCAGGATAAACAGAAGTATCCGGATGGAACGTGTTTCGGGGTCGAACCAGTTGGTCACCCAGGTTGTATGTTGCCAGGCGAGCCAGACAGCAAACCACAGGATGATTTCCTGTACATATCCTTGCCAGTCCAGGTGATGAAGCAGATAATGCGACAGCTGTGTGACAGCAAAGACATAGATCAGGTCGAACAACAGTTCCGAATAGGAGACAGAAGCTCTTTCCTGCTCCCTGCTTCTTAATAAATGATGGGAAGAATGTGACATAAGCCAATGATTTTATAGCCTGTATAATCCGATAACGCCTTTTCAATTAAAACAACTGCCTGTTTATATTGTTTTAGAGATGTTGATTGTTTCTTTTGTGTAAACAGGAAGTATCTTTATCTTTGTCAAAAGCATTTGAATATGGAATTGCGAACAGCGAATGTTGTCAGATATATTATGCCTTTACGGGAAGGCGGCTCGTTGCCGGCTTTGGCTGAAGCTGACGACGAATATAAATATGTTGTAAAGTTCCGTGGCGCCGGTCATGGGACTAAAGCGCTTATTGCCGAACTGATCGGTGGCGAAGTCGCACGTGCACTGGGTTTTCGTGTCCCGGAACTGGTATTTCTGAATCTGGACGAGGCTTTCGGAAGAACGGAAGGCGATGAGGAGATACAAGACCTGTTGCAGGCCAGCCGTGGTCTGAACCTGGGCTTGCATTTCTTGTCGGGCGCACTGACATTCGACCCGGTAGTTAATAAGGTAGGAGAAAAGCTGGCGTCGCAGATCGTCTGGCTGGATGCCCTGCTGACCAATGTGGACCGTACGACCCGCAATACCAATATGCTGATGTGGCATAAGGAATTATGGCTGATCGATCATGGAGCATCGCTCTACTTCCATTATTCATGGTCGAACTGGCGAAAACATGCTTTGAGCCCGTTTATCCAGATCAAGGATCATGCTTTGTTGCCGGAGGCCGGTAAGCTGGAAGAAGTGAATGCCGAGTTCAAACGCCTGCTTACTCCGGAAAAGATCCGTGAGATCGTCTCCCTGATCCCGGACGACTGGTTGCAGTGGAGCGAAAGTCCCGGTACGCCGCAGGAGATAAGAGAAGTCTATATGGAATTTTTGACAGAAAGGATTGCCCATTCCGAAACATTTATAAAAGAAGCGCAAGATGCAAGGAAAGCACTTATATGAATACGCCGTTATCTGCTTTGTTCCCCGGGTGGAACGTGAGGAGTTTATTAATGTTGGCATTATCATGTTCTCGAAACAGGCCCGTTTTATAAAGGCCCGTTATCAGGTGGACGAGAAGAAGATCCGTCTGTTTTCCTCGGAGCTTGATATGGATTCGTTGTATGCCAGCCTGAAAGTATTCGATCATATCTGTTCGGGTGCTAAAAGCGCTGGTCCGATCGCTGCGATGGATATTCCCGAACGTTTTCGCTGGCTGACGGCTGTACGGAGTTCTTCGATACAGACTTCCCGCCCGCATCCCGGCTTTTCCTGCGATCTGGAGGCAACGTTCGGAAAATTATTTGAAGAGTTGGTGCTCTAGATCGATATCGGATATCTCGGTGGAAAAGCCTCTTTTAACTGTTAATTTTAGCAGTTTTTGTCTGTATTGTATATAGTTTTATCATCACTAACACTTTTTGGCGAAAGAAGCTTTTCCGCTTAACATATATTGTCTCTAAAAAGCTTGACAAACACTTGCTACAGCCGTATCTTTGTACTGTGGTTTTTTCATAATAGTATTAGATTTAAGGTTAACAAAGTTTGATTAGGGCTTGTCGTGAGACAGGCTTTAATTGTTTATAGAGGTTTGCTCCCGAAGCAAACCTTTTTTTGTTGGTTCCGAAAAGGCGGTATGGATTTTATCGGGAATGTTTCTGTTATATTCTTTTAATTGGTTATATTTGTAAACAATCAGTGATTCAGTTATTTAGAAATAAGCTTATAATGATGTCTTTCTTTATCTATTTTTTTATTGTCGTGGCAGGGATTGTCGCTTTGATTTTTATCATCGGACTTCTTTTGCCGAATGAAAGGACCGCAACCAGTGAATGTTATTATAATGCATCGCCGGAGAAGGTATATAATGCGCTGACGAATAATGCCGATTACGGTTATCGCAGCGATCTGGAAGAAATTGTCATTATAGAAGAAAATGACGGGATAGAAGTCTGGGATGAGATAGCAAAGAATGGCTCCGTCATCCGTTTTCGGACTGCCCATAAAAAGCCTTATTCTTTGTATGAGTTCGATATTGTCCGGGGGAACGGATTCACCGGTCACTGGAAAGGAGAATTGAAAGCAACCAGTACAGGCGGGACGCATTTTACGTCGACGGAAACCATTCGGATGAAAAATCCTTTCCTCAAAGTCCTTTCCCGCTTATTCTTCAATCTGGAGAAGTTCATGCACACCTATCAAAATGATCTGCGGGTAAAGTTGAGTGAAGATATTGCATAAAAAAGGGAGCTTAATGAGCTCCCAGGAATTTGAATGGTTCAGTTACGACAAACTGATCTGCCGTATTACCCGCATAGGTTTTACCGCCCACCAGATCCAGCATTTTAACCGGTGCCTTTTCTGAAAAATCCACATCCTTGAAATCAACCCAGAATATATTAGGGTGAATGGTTGATTCGTAATAATAGACTTTATTCTTTTGATCGGAAACGGTTCTCCATATCGTAGACGAAATATTCGGTTGGTCGGGTGTCGTAATACCCAACGGAACCGACGTGTTACGGATCACGCTGAATACACTAGCCACTGCCATGCGTGTATCTTCTACCTTCGGTATGGCATTGATATAGAAAGAAGCGCGAACAAAACGGTCGGCCGCCCGATTGGTTCCGGGTAAGAAAGTCGTTCCTCCGATATTCTTCCAGTATTCGTCCAAAGCCAACTGTTGGTCGAAAACAGGTGAGTTGGTCATGACCTGGTAGGATTTGTCATGGTGGATGTTCAGTTTCCCGTTCACATATTCGAAGATGGCATTATCGCCGTTATCATCAGAGATGGAAAGGTGTAATGTCGCCATCCGGGTTCCGTCCGGCATCATATCCGATACCACTTCAAATGTCCCTTTTTCAACAAAATCGACAGCTTCGTCCACTGTCGCAAAATTATCCAGCATATATTGAACCCAGGCAGCAATGGATAATCCCGGCTTCTTACCGTCCCATTGGGGATACTCCGATTCGGCGAGCCAGAGCAGGTTGGCTACCAGTCCTTTTTCATTCATCCCGTCCGTACTGCAAATGTCGTATGCTGAAGTAACTACGCTACCATATTTAGAAGTCCATTCCAATGGATTTTTACCTATTTCGCCATTGCGTTGCATTCCTCGTGGAAATATCCAGAGGTTACTGCGGCTGTCTTCTTTCCAGTCCATTGTCCGTCCGGTCAACACCGTATTCCCTTTTCCCTGATAGACAACTCTGGTACAGGCATCTGCCGGGCTGAACTGTGCACTCGCTGTAATTGCGGCCAACGCTATTCCCCATTTCTTAATACATCTCATAATCTTATCGTTTTATTATATAAACGATTTGTCTGCCGGAAAGTTTAAGTTTCTCTGTTATTTCTATTTCAGACTGTCCGGCTAATTATCAGAGTTCTCCTATTTTGGTCAGAACCATAAGTAACGGCAAATAATCCTTTAACCTGTTGCGAAATAGTTTCAATGCTTTCGAAATATGGAACTCGATTGTTTTGATGCTGAGGTCCAGTTCTGCCGCAATCTCCCGGTTGGTCATACTCTCGTACCGGCTTTTAAAGAAGATCGTACGGGTCTGTTCCGGTAATTCGTCCAGTGTTTTCCGGATGATTTCTTTTACTTCGATGGTGAAGAGCTCTGACGGGTCGCACGACTCGAGGGAAGAGATACGGAAATTTAGTTCGCGTTGGCGGTGGTCATATAACTGATCTTCCGCATCAGTTCGGATGGTCAGGTGTCGTAAGTGGTTGAGTGCCTTGTTTTTTACAGATGTTAATAGGTATCCGGGGATATTAGTGTCGGCAGGCAGCTCCTTTCTTTTTTCCCAATACTGGATAATTGCCTCCATGTAAATATCCTCTGCGGCGGCCATATCCCTTACGTATGAATTGGCAAACAAGATGAACGGCTCTCTGAATTGATCGAAGAGCGTTGAAAATAGTGAAGATTCCGTTCGTTGTTCTCCCATAACAGATGCAAAAGTAATAAAAAAGTACCTTTTGATGTCGTTTGTGTAGTTAAAAGCATTACTTTTGTAGCTTGTAATTAGTTGAAAACGAAAAAGAATGGATAAAGTAAGTTATGCACTTGGCTTAAGTATCGGAAATAATTTCCAGAACTCGGGCATTAATGATCTTCAGATTGAAGACTTTGTGAAAGGATTGAAAGATATTTTGGGCGGCCAGACTCCTGAAATCAGTTATGACGAAGCTAAGCAGGTGATCAACGATTACTTCATGAAGCTACAAAAAGAAAAATTTGAAATCAATAAGAAAGCAGGCGAAGAATTCCTGACTATCAATAAAGGAAAAGCGGGTGTTGTAACGCTGCCCAGCGGATTGCAATATCAGGTACTTCAGAAAGGTGAAGGCCCAACGCCGACTGCTTCCAACAACGTAAAATGTCATTATCACGGAACTTTAATCAACGGTACAGTGTTTGATAGTTCAGTACAGCGCGGCGAACCGGCTGTATTCGGAGTATCGCAGGTAATCCCGGGATGGGTGGAAGCATTGCAGCTAATGCCGGTAGGTTCCAAATGGAGACTGTTCATCCCTTCCAACCTGGCTTATGGCGAACATGGAGCAGGAGAAGCTATCGAACCGAACAGCGCATTGGTTTTTGATGTCGAATTATTGGACATAGTAAAATAATTTATAGAGAAAAATGAAAAAGATTAATGTTTTAGTTGCTACGGTTATTGTAGCGTTGGGCGTTTCTGCCACATCTTGTGACTCAAAAAGAAGTGCCAGCCTGAAAACTGGTGCGGATAGCGCGAGCTATGCAATCGGTATTGCGAACGGAAGTATGTTCAAACAGAATTTGGAAGGCATGCCTGGTGGTCCTGTTAATGTAGACGATCTGTTGGCTGGTTTCGAAGCAGCTTTGAAGAACGATACTACTGGTGCAAAAATGACTATGGAACAGGCTCAGGCTTTTCTGAACACTTATTTTGTAGAAGCTCAGGCTAAAGAAGCTGAGAAAGCAAAAGAAGAAGGAGATAAGTTCCTTGCTGAAAACAAGACAAAAGAAGGTGTTATCACTACAGAAAGCGGTTTGCAGTATAAAGTGGAAACTGAAGGAACAGGTGCAAAACCTGCAAAAGAAGATCGGGTAAAAGTACACTATACAGGTACATTGCTGGACGGAACTAAGTTCGATAGCTCTGTAGATCGCGGTGAACCTGCTGAATTTGCTGTAGACCGGGTGATTGCGGGATGGACTGAAGTTCTGCAGATTATGCCGGTTGGTTCTAAATATATTATTTGGGTTCCGGCTGAATTGGGTTATGGTCAACAACCTCCTCGCGGAAGCAATATCAAACCGAACAGTACTTTGAAGTTTGAAATAGAATTACTGGATATCGTGAAAGACGACCAGAAATAACAATATTACATTTGTAAATAAAGGGGCGGGTAAATTATGCTAAAAAGCATTATTTGCCCGCTTTTATTATTTATTTAGTACTTTTTTCTTTCAGAATGATAGATTGTTGAAAATAATTATATACTTTTGATATATAAATAACAAGAGCGTATAATAAAGCGATAGAGAAAATGGAGAAAATAGACAAACTGGACCGGCAGATATTGAACATTATTTCAAAAAATGCCAGGATTCCTTTCAAGGATGTAGCTGAAGAGTGTGGCGTGTCGCGTGCAGCCATCCATCAACGGGTACAGCGCATGATTGATATGAATGTGATCGTTGGGTCAGGTTATCATATTAATCCGAAGATTCTGGGATATAATACCTGTACATACATCGGTGTAAAGTTGGAACGTGGTTCCATGTACAAAGATGTCGTACCTGAGTTCGAGAAGATTCCGGAAGTAGTCGAATGTCATTTTACAACAGGTCCGTACACAATGCTGATCAAATTGTATGCCCGTGATAATGAGCATCTGATGGAATTGTTAAATTCTAAAATTCAGGAGATACCGGGTGTGACGGCTACGGAGACATTGATCTCTTTGCGTCAGAGTGTGAAACGTGAAATCCCTATCTGCAACATCAACGAATAAATTATTCTAAAAAATAGAAGCCCGGCCTCCTTGTGAGTTGCCGGGCTTTTTTATATCCACGGCAATTACTACTTTTGTAGGGTTGAGTTATATGTTCCCATGAAAAAATATATAGGACTGTTTGTTTTGTTATGCTGCTTTTCTTCGTGGCTCACTGCCGGAGAAAGTTATTGTTTTCGTGTTTACCTGAAAGATAAAGGCGATTCCGGATTTTCTGTAGACGAACCGGAAGCATTCCTGTCGAAAGAATCCATACAACGGCGTAAAAAGTCGGGAACCCCTGTTACTGTTTCCGATCTTCCTATTGCCCGGGCTTATCTGGATACATTGGCTGCTACCGGGGGAGAACCGGTAGTGCAGAGCAAATGGCTTTCCACTGTGGTTGTCGCCAGTAAGGACAGTACTGTTGCCGACCGGCTCAAAGGGCTGGCAATGGTCGATTCGGTAAAATGGGTCTGGAAAGGAAGCAATGATGTTGTTCCGGCCCAGGAAGACGATCAGGAGATACGCCTTGTTCCATCCGATACGCCTCTGAAAGAAAAATACGGATATGCGGAAAACCAGATCAAAATGTTGAACGGTGTCAAATTGCATGAAGCCGGATTCAGGGGAGAAGGAATGCGTGTTGCGGTGATCGACGCCGGTTTCCAGAATGTCGACCGTATCTGTGTATTCGATTCCCTGCAACTGATCGGGACGCACAATGTGATTTATCCCGGACGTAGCGTTTATGAAGCTGATGATCACGGGACGAAAGTATTATCCTGTATGGCTGCCAATATGCCCGGTATAATGGTGGGAACAGCCCCTAAAGCGTCTTATTTGCTGATCAAGAGTGAAGACAGCGATTCGGAATATCCGATAGAAGAAGATTATTGGGCGGCGGCCGTCGAATATGCCGATAGCGTGGGAGTGGATGTGATCTCTTCTTCATTAGGTTATTTTGCTTTCGATGCGGACGAGTTATCTTACGACCAGGCTGCCCTCGACGGGAAGAGTTCGCTGATCAGCCAGGCCGCCCATCTGGCTGGCCAGAAAGGTATCCTGATGTTCTGTAGCGCAGGAAATGAAGGCAACGGTAGCTGGGGGAAGATCACCTTTCCTTCGGATGCTTCGGATATCCTGACGGTAGGATCTGTCACGGAAGAAAAGAAAAAGAGTGTTTTCAGTTCTGTCGGTTTTACAGCCGATTATCGTGTGAAACCGGATGTTGTCGCGTTGGGGTCGGGCAGTTGTGTGATCGATCCGCAGGGAAATATACGGTATGCCAGCGGAACATCCTTTGCGACCCCTATATTGGCAGGGATGGGTGTCTGCTTGTGGCAGGCATTGCCCGGATTAAGCAACAAAGAGATCATAGCCTTATTGCAGGAGGTATCGAGCCAGGCCAAACGCCCTGATGCTGAACTGGGATATGGCATTCCGAATATATATAAAGCCTATAAGAAAGGAACGCAATATGCCAGGGCTGAACATTAATCCGGAGTATACGGGAAATGAACGCAGGGAGTTCTCTTTGCTGGAACTGAATAATCTGGTTCACGTCGCTGTCAGTGAAGCATTTCCAGGTACCTGCTGGGTACGGGCGGAAATGAGCGATGTGCGGACAAATGCATCTTCCGGGCATTGTTATCTGGAGTTCATCGAGAAGAATCCGGTAACCGGACAACTGGTTGCCAAAGCACGCGGCTCGATATGGGCAAAGACGTTCCGGATGCTGAAACCTTATTTCGAGATGGAGACCGGACAGTTGTTTGCTTCCGGGTTGAAAGTGTTGGTAAAAGTATCCGTCGAGTTCCATGAGTTATACGGATATAGCCTGACAGTGCTGGATATCGATCCGGCCTATACGTTGGGGGATATGTTGCGGAAGCGGATGGAGATCATCCGCCAGTTGAAGGAGGAAGGTGTGTTTACGCTGAATAAGGAACTACCGTTCCCTGTCCTGCCGAAACGTATTGCCATCGTTACTTCACCTACGGCTGCCGGTTATGAGGATTTTCTGAATCAGCTGGCGGGTAATAAAGCCGGTTATTCCTTCTATACAAAACTATTCCCTGCGCTGATGCAGGGAGAAAGGACGGAAGAGTCGGTTATTGCTGCACTCGACCGTATTTATCATCATATCGACTGTTTTGATGTGGTCGTGATCATCCGCGGAGGTGGTTCCACATCGGATCTGAATAGTTTCGATTCCTATCTGCTGGCGGCTAACTGTGCCCAGTTTCCGTTACCTGTGATAACCGGTATCGGGCATGAACGCGATGACACCATTCTCGATATGGTTGCCCATACACGGATGAAAACGCCTACAGCAGTGGCAGAGTTCCTGATCGGCCGTATGGATGCCGCCGCTGAAGAACTGGAAGAACTTCAACAGGATGTCTGCGAACTGGCTAATAATATACTGATGAAGCAGAAGAATTTCCTGCAATTACTGGGCGCGCGTCTGCCGGTGATCGTAACGAACCGGATCGAACGTAACCGGTCATTCCTGCAAATGGTCGGAAATAAGCTGCCGGCGTCTGCTTCTGCCATGTTGCTTCGCCGTCGTTCGGCATTGGAAAGTATGCAGATGCAATTGCAGAACCGTGTAACTTCCCGTTTGGCGGAAGATGCCCGTTTTATCCAACTGACAGAGCAGTTTATCAAAATGGCTTCTCCCGACTATGTACTGAAACGGGGATACAGCCTGGCCCTGAAAGATGGTAAAATCATCAAACATGCAACCGAGTTGAGTTCCGGTGACGAGCTGGTCACGCGGTTTGCGGATGGCGAGGTGAAGAGTATCGTTAAAAAATAAATCATTTAGAAATATGACAAAGAAAGAGGAAACATACAATGAAGCGGTTGAAAAACTGCGGAAGATCGTTGCCGATATAGAGAACGGCGAATTGGATGTGGATATACTCTCCGAGAAAGTGAAGGAGGCAACCCGTTTAATCAAGCTGTGTAAAGAGAAACTGTATAAGGTGGATGGAGATGTAAAAAAGGTTTTGGAGGAATTGGAGTGATGCGTAAATATGTATTGATCGTAGCCGGGGGAAAAGGACTCCGGATGGGAGGGGATCTGCCTAAGCAGTTTATCCCGCTGGAAGGGAAACCCATCCTGATGCATACATTGGACACATTTCACCGTTGGGATGCTTCGGCAGAATTGATACTGGTTCTCCCCGAAGATCATCAACCTTATTGGAATATGCTTTGCCGGGAGATCGGGTGTAAAGCACCTCACCGGATAGCGAATGGCGGCGAGACCCGTTTTCATTCCGTCCGGAACGGATTGCAGTTCCTTTCGGAAGAAATTGGAAATACATCCGGGAGGAATGAAAAAGCCCTGGTTGCAGTGCACGACGGCGTACGCCCGTTTGTCTCTTCCGAAGTGATCGGCAGCTGTTTTGCGGAAGCAGAACAAAGTGGGGCGGCAATCCCAGTGTTGCCTATGATCGATTCATTGCGCGAGACGGACGGAAACGAGTCGCATCCGGTAGATCGCGGACGGTATGTTGCGGTACAGACACCACAGGTTTTTCGCAGTGACATATTATTAAAAGCATACGAGCAGCCTTTTACCCCCCTTTTCACGGATGATGCATCTGTTGTTGAGGCTGCCGGGATATCGGTTCAGCTGGTTCCCGGAAATCGTGAGAATATCAAGCTAACGACACCGTTCGATTTGCTGATAGCAGAAGCGTTATTTTCTTCTGTGAAGTAAAAAGGGGGGCTTCTTTTTTAATCCGTTTCAAAGCTATATTTCCCGGACGGCACTTCCATAACAGCATATCCATCCTGTATACCTTTAAAACTGATTCCTTTTACTTTATTGATAGCATTACCGCTCTCTTTCACTGTTTTTCCGGAAATAAGGGGAAGATAAACCGTGGCATGACTTCCGACCGGAACTTCCACATTCATTTTGAAACTCTTCTCCTGTTTTTTCCAGTCTACGCCGGCAACGCCATACGGAGTGCGGGTTGAATAAGTTGCATAAGAAATAGCTTCGGGAGGGCACGGTTTGATGATGATATGTTTGTAGCCGACTTCCTTCTGATCAGTGTTCAAACCCGCCAGTTTCCGGTAAAACCAGGTGAAACCGCCGCCGAACATCGGATGATTCCGGGAATTGTTACCGTTCCATTCCTCCCAGGTGGTAGTGGCACCCTGGGAAATCCACCAGCCGTAACCAGGCATGTCTTTTTTATCCATGGCTTCATAAGCCAGTTCATTCATCCCGTTGTCTGCCAGTGTCTCAAAAAAGAATTGAGTACCGAAAATACCTGTGTATAAGTGTCCGTTATGGGCACGCACTTCTTCCCGTACCGTTTCCTGTACATCTTTCTTTACTTCATCCGGAACTCCCATCACCAGAGCGAAGATATTGCTGCCTGAAGGACCATACGTTTTAGTCTCCGGATTATAGAAACGTTTGTGGAAAGCCTGCCGTGTTTTCTCTGCCAGAGCGGAGAAAAGGTTTGCATCCTTTTTCTCTCCCAGTGCTGATGCCGCTTTTGCCGTAAGATCGGCACAACGCCAGAGATAGAATGTATGAACCAGGTCTTTCGGAGGGAATCCGTCTGCCGGGCACCATTCTCCCAGGTTGTGCCATTCGCTGACGTTTCCGTTGCTTTTTATCTGCGAAAGCATGATGCCGTCGGAATCTACCCAGGTTTGCATGTACCGGAGCTGTTCTTTCATTCCGGTATAATTGGCAGCCAGCAAATCTTTATCTGCATAATGCTGATAAAACTCCCACGGCATAATGTTCATAGCCGCTCCCCATGCCACGCCGCCTCCGCAGCCGGGTTGCCAGGGTGCACCGTTCGGAACATAACCGGTCGCTTTGTTCTGGGCAAGCAATATGTCTTTGATCCATTTGGTATATAAAGCTGCGGCATCATAATTATGCATGACGGTGACGCAAGCCACCTGTCCGTCGCCGGTATAGGCGGAACGCTCCCGATGGGGACAGTCGCTGATAATACTGCCGTGCGAGTTGTCTGTCAGGCTTCGTCTCCATATCTTATTGATCTGGTTGAAAAGCGGGTTTGAGCAGTCGAAATGCCCGGTTGTCTCAAGCTCTGTATATACAGCTTCCGCTGTCAGGTTATTTTCCCGGAGTTCACCCGGCCAGTTGATAATCTCTGCCTCGCGGAAGACAAACCAGGTAAAGCGGGCGGCATACGATTCCGGTCCGTCTCCTTTCATCGTATAAGAGTTGGAACCGTTCGGCGATTCACAGATATAACGGATTTCCACTTTCCGGCCGGCTTCTCCCTGCATATTATGCAGATGTACCCAGCCGGATATTTCTTCCCCGAAATCGACTTTGTAATTCCCGTTTTCCAGTCGTGTGATCTTTTTCGGTTTCAAGACTTCCATTACCTTGTCGGAATGAGACATCTGTGCCTGTAGCTCACCTTCCGGCGCTTTCCGTACGACGGCAGACTCCCATCCGTTAGCCGGTTTGTCCGGTGAGCACCAATCCGGCTGTTCCAGCCGGGCGTCATAATGTTCTCCCTGGTAAATTCCATCTAAGACAATGGCGCTACGCGATACTTTCCAGGAAGTGTCCGATGTGATGACCTCCTCGCTGCCGTCGGTGTAGCCGATATGTAACTGTGCGATCAGGCGTGGCGATCCGTAGGGCATCGTCCAGCTTAGCGCCGCATTATAAAAGCCGTTACCTAGCAGGCAGCCGAGTGCATTTTTACCTTGTTTTAATGCTTCTTTCAGGTCGTAGCAGAGATAGAGTACATTATAGCCTTTGAAATTATCGTCGAGGGTCACACGGGTCACATCCAGGTCGTCCCGTTTCCCATAATTGGTCTGGTTGGGAACCAGAACGTCGTTGCCGACTTTTTTTCCGTTCAGATATAATTCAAAATAACCCAATCCGCTGATATAGATTTTTGCTGAAGCTATTTCTTTGGAAACGGTAAAATCTTTTCGGAAGAGTGGGGCAGGAGGAAGTGTTTTGTCTGCCGATTTTGCCGTGGCTTCTTCGCCTTGCCAGGGAGCACCGATCCATTGCGCTTTCCATTCATCGGCATTCAGCAATCCCATATTCCAGCAGGCAGGTTCACTCCAGTCCGATATTTTTCCATTGGCATCCCAAATGCGGACTTGCCACCAGCATTCCTGTCTCGATTGTAACGGCTTTCCTTCGTAACGAACCAGAAAGGACTGGCTACTTTTTTTCTTACCACTGTCCCAAAGGTCGGCCTGTTCCTTTTTCAGTTTATCGGCCGATGAAGCAACCCGTATCTGATAGGCGGTCTGCTGTTGTCCTCGTTCACCGGGAGCGGCTGTATTGATCCACGACAACCGGGGATGCCGGGCATCTATAACGGAGGGATCGACCAGGTATTCGCAGGTGAGCCTGACAGGGGTAAGAGTTGCATTTGCTGTCAAAACAAAAAGAAATGACAAAAGAATTGAAATACCGGATTTAAGTTTCATATCGACAAAGTTTAGTTCTAGATGGATTGCGACAAATGTATATGATTTTTGTCGATGCTCAAATAGCGAACCTGTACTTGTGTCAGATTTGACAAGAAAATTATCAAAATCCAAAACTATACCGACTGTCGATAGGGGGGCAAGGTTTGTGCCGATAGGCAAAGAGTATCATACATTTTGTATGATACAAAATGTATGATGTTCGTGATTTTATGGTATCAGGTATATGACTTATTTCTTTCTTGTTGGCTTGAATTGACTTTTTGATAGTATACCTAAGAATATATACTTAATAAACCAGGTTCTAAGGTTTATCAGTATTTGTGTCCAATTTTGAGAATAGAAATATCATAATGTAAAATGAACTCTTTTGTCTGTGGCTTGTATGTATCGTTTATGGAGAGTGGAACTTTTTATTCATCTTACACGATGTTTATGAATATCGTTATTTTGATATTTGTTGGATGATTGTTGCTTTATGAATCATTTTTTTTATGATTATGTGAAAGAGGGAATGAAGATGTTTTATATTCGTGTGAATTTGTTGTTTTGTTTTTGTTGGTGTTGTTACTCTTTCTGGAAAATAAATCTGTTCTAAAGCAGGTGTTTTAACGTGAAAAAGTGATTAAAAACAGAGTTACTCATCTGTAATTAACAAAAATTTAGCCTTAAATAAAGTCCCATTTCGTTTAAAAGGAAAAATATTTCGTTTTAAACGAGATTGAAATTTGCTTTAAACGAAGGTAGAGAATTGCTATTGATATGTCTAATGTTAATTTGTGTGTTTATTCTTCTTCTGGTTCATCTGTTTTGTGTAAGATGGTTGATATCGGAAGCATATAAAAGGAAGCATTATGGTTTTATTTTATAGTAATGTGTGTCTTGTTGATATTTCAATGAATGTATTTTAGTTGGATTTTTTGTGTTGAAAATACTTTTGTAAATTTGTGTGTATGGCTTTTTATTCGGATATTGCATTTCAAAACAGCACACAAGTATTGATATGAAAAACGCTATACTACTATTTATTCTTTTCTGTTTGTTCTTTTCATGTAAAAGTAACAATGAGATCAGTATAAAGATAAAGGAAGCGGAAGAGTTGATCCGGATTGAACAACCGGATAGCGCTTTTTCTCTTTTAGAAAGCATTACTAATCCGGATGTGCTGAATGATAAAATCTTTGCTCATTTCTGTTTGATCTATGCCGGTTTATCCGAACAGTTAGGTGAGGATATGCCGTTTGTCCCTCAAATGGAGAGGGCAAATGCTTATTACGAAAAACATGGTTCGGCAGAAGAAAAGATGAATTGCCTGTTGTATTTGGGAATGTCCTATGAGGAGGAGACCGATTTTGAGTGGGCTATGAAATCTTATTTACAGGCGGTAGAGATAGCTAAAAAAGCGAAAAAATATTTGCTGGTCGGGAAATTGTACAATAAAATTGCCGGATTACATGATTATGACGATAATTACGATGAGGCACAACGCTATTATCAACTATCCGGAGAATATTATCTAAGAGGAGGAGATAGCCTGAATTATATTTATTCGATTCGTGATATCGGTTCGAATTATACTATAAAAGAAGAGTATGGTGAGGCTTCAGAATCGTTCCAAAAGGCTTATCGATTGGCATTGAATCTGAATGATTCATTATTATTAAGTTCTATAACTAACCGCTTGGGGATTAACTATAAAGAAATGGGTAATTATTCATTAGCAGAAAAATACTTGTTTCAATCGATTGCTTATGATAAAGCAGGTAGTGCTCCTACTTATTTGGCTTTGGTTGATTTATATACACGAAAAAAGGAATATGGAAAGGCACGAGAGTATATAGAAATGGCTTCTATTTATCGTACTGCGAAGCGTAGACTTACGGGAGGCCTGTTGTATCAATTATACTTACTAGAAAAAGAACAGGGAAATTATTCTTTGTCTTTGGGTTATTATGAACAGTATACTAATTATGCAGATTCTATAGCGGATTTAAAAGCTCGGATAGATGTTCTAAAAGTAGAAAGAAGATATGACTATGCAAATTTGTTGAATGATAATAATGAGTTGCAAATTAGAAATCAGGAAATTTTTATTGTTTGTATTTTTCTGTTATTGGTGAGCTTATTTTTGTTTGTATTATATAAATATAGAGTTGCTTTAAAAAATAGATATATACTTGATCAACAGAAAAAAATAGCTGATGCGAACTATACCTTGCAAGAAAAGGAATTTGCAGTAGAAGGATTAAGTACTGATATATTGAAGATCAGGGAAAATATATTGAAGAGTTCTGCTGTCTATAAAAAAATAATTAGAAACTCTCAATCGGTGGAAGAAGCTAAAAAGTGTTTGTTAACAGATCAGGAATGGTTGACATTAAAAGAAATATTAAAAACTACTTATTTGTTCTTTATCGATAACTTACAAAATAGCTTTTCAAATCTAACTGAAGATGAGATACGTTTTTGCTGTTTGCTGAAAATTGGATTAAACAGTCAGCAATTATCTATTCTTTTAAATATCCAGCCTACCTCTGTCAGCCATAAACGTTATCGTATCATGAAGAAAGGCAAATTGGAGAATACCAATACAACATTAGAAGAGTTTATTTTCGGCTTGTGATTTGATGCTTTGAAAAGGGTAATTTGATACTTCATACATATGTTTTTATATGTATTAGATATTTTGATCTTTGATTATTAGTACTTTATTCAGATATTGAGTATTTGTTCCCATACATATCCTTTGATAGATTTCGGCCTTCTGTTTAAGATTAGACCTGTACCTTTGCCCCTGAAATTTTAATCTTGATAGTGAATATGAATAGATCGATATTAGTCGTATTGTTGTTGTGTGTAATGGTTTCCGGTTTTGCTAAAAAGGAAATTGTTTTAAAAGATCAGTTCAGGTCTCCGCAACCTCCTATAGAGGTTTTTATTGATGAGGAGAGTAGAGAATTGACATTGGACTTGAAGAACGGTGAAGAATATATCAAAGTTATTATAACTGATTTTCCCGGTAAATAGTATATGTAATAAAGTGAAAATTGGAATCGATTGGTTTGTAAATTATAGTTTAACATAAAAGGTTATGAAGATATTTTTCTGTATAATTTCTATTTGTATATTGAATTTTACATCACTGCATTCACAACTATCTGTATCACCCAATGTGGGGTTTAATATTTCTTCTTTATCCGGTATTGAGTCTTCTCAGTCTTTTATCTCTTATAATGTAGGAGTGTCTGCTTTGTATAATTTTTCTTCCTTTTGGGGATTAGAAAGTGGAATTTATATTACTCAAAAAGGGGCTAATAATATAAAAGGAACTATAAACATATCAGAATATCCGATAAATGCCGATTTGGTATCTATGGATTTGAAAACAACATATATGAAAATACCTTTGATGTTGTCGATAGGTCATTCTTTGTATAAAGACTTATCTATCCGGTTAAAAAGCGGGCCTTATTTTTCTTATGGACTTTCAGGGAAAGGTTCTATAGGGCGACTGGATAATACTTATAAGGCAGGTATAAGGCCTTTTGAATCTATCTCCTTTGAGACATCCTCTTATGGAAGAAAGGTTTTCCCCGGTATGAATCGCTGGGATATTGGTTGTAGTTTTAATATAGAATTAGTTATGTATGATTTACAAATAGGAGTATTGTATGATTTGGGAATTTCCAAATTATCAGATTTTTTTCCTATTAGAGGTGCTGATGATTTAAAAAACAGAACATGGAGTGTATATGTAGCCTATAAACTTCCTTTTCGTTGAATATGTGTATTCTTATATTATTTCTTTTTCTTCTGGTGATAATGAGTTGTCATACACAATAGAGAGGTAGTTTACTGATAGGGATAAATCTTCGATTGTAATATATCTGTATTTATCCCGTTTACACTTTGTAAATAAATGAATTATGATGAAAAAGTCATTAGTATTAATTGTTATTGCACTGTTCTTTGTTTTTAATAGTATACAGGCCGCTGATATAGAGGCACGTACTGGAATAATGGGAGGAGATGTATGGGGGCTTCATGCGGGAGCCTATATAAACTTCCCGCAATCAGCGTTATTTTCAATTCAGACCGGAGTGCTACTGCATACGGCAAATAGATCGGCTATCGGTAATTCGAATACATGGGATATTGATTTTAATATCCCGGTTTATGCATCATTCCATATTCCATTAAGGGAAAAGGCAAATCTTCGTTTGAATGGAGGTGCTTATTTCGGTACGGGTTCGGAAGTTCAGGTAGGCGCCACGGCAGAAGTCGGAGTCGAAATGAAAAAAGTTTTTATGGGTGTCAACTGCTTTCAGAATTGTATAAATGAACAGGAGTTTCTGTTTGGAATATCTGTCGGATACAAATTTAAGTTATAAAAAAGCAGAGTATCTTACTGAAAATGTGAGATACTCTGCTTTTTTCTATATAATATTAATGTATTGTTATTCGTAGCTTTGTTGTGAATAAACTTCGAGCTTATGTTGCTTGCCGAGTTCTACAATTTTCCCGTAACTCGGTTGACTTGAAGTTTTTTCTTCTCTTTTAAGCATATACGTTAACGTGTATTTTCGGTATCCGTTTTCGGTGGATGTCATTAGCTGTTCGGAATATTCCTTGCGCCATTGAGTAAAATCATTCTCCAACAGGTTTAATTTGTCTTCGATCTGATCCTTGTATTGGTTAAAGACAGTCAGAGCCTGAGAATCTGCATCTTTTTCCGCATCTTCTTTTGTTTCTCCTTTTCCTGTGACTTCCCATTGTGAATAATCTGCAAATGTGTTATTGATTTGTATCCTGGCATTTTCCATCTTCTTGTCGATGGCGATAAGTGCCGGATCTGAATCACCTGTAGATTCTTTGCCTGTATAATCAACCAATAGAGAATAGGTATAGGTTACTTTCGTTTCATCAGAATCATTGCTGCAACCGTTAAAAAAAGTCAGTGTAAATAATAGACAGGTAATAATACCAGAAATACTCTTTTTCATATAATCAGAATCTTTTGCTTTATGAGGGGCAAAGTTATGAAAAATGTTGAAAAACTTGTACTTCTGAAAGAATTGAATGTAATACCCATAAATGATAACTGATAAATTTACATCATGGCCGGGCAGGTTCTGCATAAATTGCATATTGGGATCCATCTTCAAGCATCAACAAAACGAAATTGACACGTTCGGTCACCCAAATGGCACAAGGATAGTCATTGGGGTATTTTTTCTGTTCCGAAAACAGCTCGTCATACAGTTTGAATATCTTCTGCTTTTCCTTTTGATCGTCATACGTAGGCAGGGAATAGAGTTTGCAGAAATAGTCGTAAAGCTCGTTGTAGCTTTGGATATTGTCTTCGTTGGAAACTTTCACTTCAACGGACGGAACAGTACCGTTCAGTTCGGATGTAACCATCAGGTTAGGGCTGCTGCCAAGTACATCGGCATATGATGTCCATGCCTGTGAGGTTTTTGTAATATCTGTCCAGTTATAACCCAAAAAATCCTTGTCATCAGTGATCGTTATATCAAGTGAGTCACGGGAAACCACCTTGTTCTCTTTCCATGCGGTCAGGTAGGCTTTATACTCGCCGGGAAATTTGAAACAGTGTCCCCATCCCATACTCAGATGGTCTTCATGGTAACCTTCATCTGCTTTGTGATAGAATACCTGATAACTGCCGTTCTGTCCCTTTACCGTCCAGACTATTGAATCGCATACGGCATCGAGTTCTTTTAATAGTATCGGTTGTGTCCCTTCATTATAGATATAAAAATCCATAAGATCGAAAATGTTTCCTTTGGACTGTTTTACGGCGATCCGCGGCATCGGATATTCTGTTACTTTCACCTTTATTGTGGCTGATTCTCCTGTTTCATGGTCGGTAACGATAATGCTGGTTTCGCCTTTCTGCTTGCCTGTGATTTCGATGGCAGCAGTGAAATTATCATGACTGCCCCATATGTAAGCGGCATCGATCAGTTCAGGATCGGCTATATCCAGTGTCGTGTTTTCATTGGAAATCAAATTGATTGAACTGCTGCGTCCTTGCATCACTTCACACGTGTTTTCGGATAATTCTAAGCGATATGCCGGTTCCGTGTTGTCTTCGTCATTGCAACAAACGAAACTGATTGTACATATGAATAGTAATAGTCCGAATAGATTCTTTGTTTTCATTGTATATTCTTTATGATTCTGTGTATATTTCTGAATGTCTTTTGTACGTCATTCACCTGCATAAATTGTTATATTTCTTTTTTGTAAGGTTGTAAATGTAGAAAATTAATTCGAGAACTTGAGTGAGGCTTAATTTTTTTATTCCTGAAGATCTGTTCAAAAACGTAATATCAATAATACGATAGCTGATAAATTTGCATGGTGACCATAAAAAATATAAATTCGCTGTCCAAATAGACAGATATGCTTGATTTAGACAAACGATCCCTTATGTATCTGCCGGGTGTAGGCCCGAAGAAAGCGGAGATATTACGGAAAGAGGCCGGGATATCTTCGTATGAGGATTTGTTGTTTTATTTCCCATATAAATATATCGATCGCAGCCGGTTTTATAAGGTTTCCGAAATAACAGGGAACATGCCTTATATCCAGTTGAAAGGACGTATCCTGTATTATGACACGGTGGGAGAAGGGCGGACCCGGCGATTGGTGGCAAAGTTTACCGATGGTACCGGAACGATTGACCTGGTCTGGTTTAAAGGTCTTAATTATGTGACTGATAAATATAAGACGGGAACTGAATATATCGTTTTCGGGAAACCCACCGAATTCGGGCACATCTACAATATTCCCCACCCCGATATCGACCCGGTGGATCAGGCAGACCAGGTGGCAGCCGGCCTGACACCTTTTTATAATACCTCGGAGAAGATGAAGAAATCGTTCCTCAATTCGAGGGCGATCCAAAATCTGCAATATACCTTGCTAAGTTCGTTGAACTGGAATCTACCTGAAACGTTACCGGCGGATGTCTTGTCGCGTATCCGGATGATGCCGTTGAATGAAGCGATCCGCAATGTCCATTTCCCTGAATCGACAGAGAAGCTGAGACTGGCACAGTTGCGCCTGAAATTCGACGAACTCTTTTTTATTCAATTGAATATTCTCCGTACCGCCAGCTTGCGTAAGTTGAAATTGAAAGGGATCGTTTTTCCTACTGTCGGAGATTATTTCAATACGTTTTATAAAGACTATCTCCCGTTTGAACTGACCGGCGCACAAAAACGGGTGGTAAAGGAGATCCGTGCCGATATGGGAAGCGGACGGCAGATGAATCGCCTGTTGCAGGGAGATGTGGGAAGCGGAAAGACATTGGTCGCTTTGCTTTCTATGCTGCTGGCTGTCGATAACCATTGCCAGGCATGTATGATGGCTCCGACAGAAATACTGGCTACCCAGCATTATGCCACTGTCATGGAGTTTCTGAAAGATATGGATATCCGCGTCGCGTTACTGACCGGATCGACAAAAAAGAAAGAGCGTAACGCAATACTGCCGGCTATAGCTAGCGGCGAAATACAGATCGTAATCGGTACACATGCCCTGATCGAAGAGACGGTTGTTTTCTCTTCACTGGGATTGGCTATTATCGATGAACAACACCGTTTCGGCGTAGAACAGCGTGCCCGTTTGTGGAAGAAGAATGCTATCGTGCCTCATGTCTTGGTGATGACGGCAACCCCGATTCCCCGGACGCTCGCCATGACATTATACGGCGACCTGGATGTTTCCGTTATCGACGAACTGCCTCCGGGACGTAAACCGATCCAGACCGTACATCGCTACGACAATAAAAAGGCCCAGCTGTACGATTTTCTTCGGAAGGAAATTCAGTTGGGACGCCAGGTATATGTGGTGTATCCGCTGATCGAAGGAAGTGAGAAGCTGGATTATAAGAATCTGGAAGACGGGTTCGAAACCTTTAAAGAGGTTTTCCCCGAATATAAGGTCTGTATGGTACATGGGAAAATGAAAGCGGCGGATAAGGAGACGGAGATGCAAAAATTCATAACCGGAGAAGCTCAGATCCTGATGGCTACCACTGTTATCGAGGTGGGAGTGAATGTCCCGAATGCCTCTGTGATGGTGATCGAGAGTGCCGAGCGCTTCGGATTGTCGCAGCTACACCAGCTGCGTGGCAGGGTCGGACGTGGTGCGGAACAATCTTACTGTATCCTGGTCTCTTCTTATAAACTAAGTAATGATACCCGTAAACGCCTGGAAATAATGGTGAACAGCAATAACGGATTTGAGATAGCTGAGGCTGACCTTCGCCTCCGGGGACATGGCGACCTGGAAGGGACACAGCAGAGCGGAGAGGGACTCGACCTGAAAATTGCAAACCTGGCAGCCGATGGGCAGATACTTCAATATGCCCGTGATATTGCGCTGGAAGTTCTTGACAAAGATCCTGAGTTACTGTCCGAACCTAACCGGATTTTGAACGAAAGGTTAAAAACGCTTTTTGCAAGAAAGATAAACTGGGGAATGATTAGCTGATATGTTGTGAAACATGTTTTCTTCTAAGTGGTTGTTTTTCAGTGAAATTCAATCGTGGTTTTGAATTTCTTCACTTTCATTGCGGAAATTTTTCCGGATTGAATTTTGTCAACTTGCTCAAAATAACGAACTTTGGTCGATTTGAAAAAAATAGGGTCTGTTTCAGGGCCTGTTTTACTCCTGGATTCCATTTCGAAAAATGATAAAAATGAAGATAAGAGCACTACTTTTTATTTGTTGTACTACCCTTATGGTATCGGCCGTATCGGCTAAGGACCCTGAAGGGAAAGATACTCCAAAGCAGACTATACATATAGTAAAAATGGATAAACGCGTATCTGAACTGATGGCTGACCGGGTCACTATCCGTAAAGATATGGGTTTGAAAGAACTGGCAGAGATCAATGCCCGTGTTGATGAAACACTGGCGGATAAAGAATCCCTCCTGTTCCCGGCCGACGAGTTATACGGCTCGAACTGGGATACCCGTTGGGTAGATCCTTTCCGTGGCGGTTCTAAGGTGGATATGCCTGATTCATGTGCCATAGATTGTTCGACATTCGTTCTTCCTATCGATACAATGACACGGGTTACTTCCAAGTATGGTCCTCGCCGCCGTCGCATGCATAAAGGTATTGACCTGAAGGTTCAGGTAGGCGATACGATCCGTGCGGCATTTGACGGAAAGGTTCGTATCCGTAATTTCGAACGCCGTGGATACGGTAATTACCTGGTGGTTCGCCACCCGAACGGACTGGAAACAGTTTACGGACACTTGTCCAAATCGCTTGTCGATGTAAACGATATCGTACGCGCAGGTGATCCGATCGCATTAGGAGGAAATACCGGACGTTCTACCGGTTCTCATCTTCACTTTGAAACCCGCTTCCTGGGACAGGCTATCAATCCGGCCGACATTATTGATTTTGAAAACTCTGTACCTCATCAGGATACATATGTATTCCATAATATAAAGATTAACGGACGCAAGAGTAATATCTATACTTCCTCCAGTGACCAGATGGTTTATCACCGGGTAAAATCGGGCGATACGCTGGGTAAGATTGCCCGTATGTACGGAACAACCGTGAACGAACTTTGCCGTTTGAATGGAATCAAGAGTACCTCCATGCTTCGCTTGGGCCAGTCTATTCGTTGCAGTGCAGGTAGAAGTTCGAGCGTAGCTGCTAAAACGGAGGCTAAACCGGCTACTGAAAAAGCAGCAACAACGGTGGCAAAAGTGACTAAGACAACAACTGTGGAGGCTGTAACTCCGGTTGCTTCACTTACTGGAAATGCTCCTGCCAATCAGGATACAGAGGCTGTTTATCATCGTATCAAGAGTGGCGATACGCTAGGGGCTTTGGCTTCGAAATACGGAACAACTGTCAGCAAGTTGTGTGAAATGAACGGTATATCTAAAACAACAGTATTAAAATTAGGTCGTTCCATCCGCTGTAAATAAGTTATTTTTAAGATAAAGGAAAGGCACAGATGGAAACTACATCTGTGCCTTTATTGTTTTTTTACTATCTTTGCGGCATAATATATTTAGTATATGGCTGATACGAAAGAACAGTTCGAGAAAGTGATCTCCCAGTGCCGGGAGTTGTTCGAAAAGAAGTTGAAAGATTACGGTCCCTCGTGGCGGATCATGCGTCCCCAGTCGTTGACCGACCAGATATTTATTAAGGCAAACCGTATTCGCAGCCTCGAGATCAAAGGGGTGAGCATGGTGGATGAAGGGATACGTCCGGAATTTGTCGCTATCGTGAATTATGGTGTGATCGGGTTGATCCAGCTGGCCAAAGGTTTTTCGGATACCACGGATATGACGAACGAGGAAGCATTGGCATTGTATGATAAATACATTACGGAGACCAAAGAGCTGATGTATGCCAAGAACCATGATTACGACGAAGCCTGGCGCAGCATGCGTATCAGTTCCTATACCGACCTGATCCTGATGAAGATCTACCGTACCAAGCAGATCGAGAGCCACGGCGGTAAAACTATCGTTTCGGAAGGTGTGGATGCCAATTATATGGATATGATCAATTACGCCCTGTTCGGTTTGATCAAACTGGAATACGGCGAAGACTAATATATGAACTATAAAGAGACTGCAATAAAGATACTGACAGAGTGTAGCCGTCTGCTGATCGGAGTCGTATTTATTTTCTCCGGTTTTGTAAAGGCGGTCGATCCGGTGGGAGGTGCCATTAAGATAGGCGATTATCTGACTTCTTTCGGATTGGATATGTTGCAGCCTTTTACCGTCCTCGCTTCTTTTGCCCTTTCGGCTGCCGAGTTTGCAATGGGAGTCTGTATGCTTTTGGGAGTATATCGCCGCTATAACTCTTTTCTGGTCTTACTTTTCATGGCGTTTATGACGCCGCTGACATTATATCTGGCCCTGTTCAATCCGGTTTCCGACTGTGGTTGCTTCGGGGATGCGATCGTTATTTCCAACTGGGAAACCTTCTTCAAGAACCTGGTGTTGTCGGCTGCTGCTATCATGGTCTTTATGAACTGCGGCAAGATGTTCCAGTGTTTTACCTATAAGGTTTACTGGTTCGTGGCATTGTTCTCCTACTTTTTCTGTATAGGTTTTGCTTACTGGAATTACAATCATCTGCCGGTGCTGGATTTCCGTCCGTATAAGATCGGGGCGAATATACCCGGATTGATGTCTATTCCGGAAGGGGCGCCTGAAGACGAGTATAAGTACACTTTTGTCTATGAGAAAGAGGGGGTGAAGAAGGAGTTTTCATTGGATAATTATCCTTCAGATGACAGTACCTGGACTTTTGTCGAATCGAAGACTGAACTGATAAAGAAAGGATATGAGCCTCCTGTGGCTTCCTTTAACATCTATGACGGGGAAGGCGACGACGTGACCGGCGATATACTGCATAACCCGCAACCGGTCCTTTTGCTGATAGCCCCGAAACTGGAAAAGGCAGACGACGAAAAGATAGATGAAATAAACGGCGTGTATGATTATGCGCTCGAACATGAATTGCCGTTCTATTGCGTGACCGGTTCTTCCCCTGAAATGATCGACGAATGGAGCGACAATACCGGAGCCGAATATCCGTTCCGTATGGCAGACGAAGTGCTGTTGAAAACGATTATCCGTTCCAATCCCGGCCTGGTGCTGTTGAAAGACGGTACGGTGTTGGCTAAATGGCATTACAACGATATCCCCGATGAGGAACATGTAAAGTCCGTCATAGAAGAACATCTGAACCTGAGTGAAACAAAAGAAAAAGAAGATGGCTGGCTTGTTACCATCTTATCGACTTTTACCGTACCTTTGCTGCTCGTTTGGGTATATGACTTTTTCCGTTTCCGCCGGAGACGGAAAGTGATGGCAGAATAAAAGATTTTATTGTATTTATATATTTAATTAATTAAGTCATGAGAAAGAATATTGTTGCAGGAAACTGGAAGATGAACACTACTCTTCAGGAAGGCCTGGAATTAGCAAAAGGATTAAACGAAGCCCTGAAAGGCAAAGCTATCAACTGTGATGTAATCATCGGTACTCCGTTCACTCATTTGGCAAGCATTGCTGCTGCTATCGATACTGATAAGATCGGTGTAGCTGCTGAAAACTGCGCAGATAAGGAAAAAGGTGCTTACACTGGCGAAGTTTCAGCTGCTATGGTTGCTTCTACAGGTGCTAAATATGTGATCCTGGGTCACTCTGAAAGACGTGCTTATTACCACGAAACTCCGGCTATCCTGAAAACTAAAGTTGAATTGGCTCTGGCTAACGGTCTGACTCCGATCTTCTGTATTGGTGAAGTTCTGGAAGAAAGAGAAGCTGGCAAACATTTCGAAGTTGTAGACGCACAGATCAAAGAATCGTTATTCGATCTTTCTGCTGAAGATTTCGGTAAGATCGTATTGGCTTACGAACCGGTTTGGGCTATCGGAACAGGTAAAACTGCTACAGCTGAACAGGCTGAAGAAATCCACGCTCATATCCGTGCAACACTGGCTGCTAAATACGGTAACACGGTTGCTGATGATTGTACTATCCTGTATGGCGGTAGCGCAAATGCCGGTAACGCTAAGGAATTGTTCTCTAAACCGAACGTAGACGGTGGTCTGATCGGTGGTGCTTCTCTGGCTGTTGATAAATTCATGCCGATCGTTGAAGCATTTTAATGATATCATCCTGTAGGGAAGGAACAGTTGTTCCCTCCCTCTCGATTTTAACACAAAAATTGATCACAATGAAGAATTTCCCTTGTATCGCTTTATTATTCATGTTGCTGGCCTGTGTGACCGGAGCGTCTGCACAGACAAGTACGGACGGATCTGCACAGACGATCTTTGACGACCTGCAAACATCGAAGCCGGGTAAAGGCGACGTGATTGTGAACCAGCCGGAGGCGCTTCGTAAGATGATCGGCGTGCGTATGTACGGTGATAATGTCGAGAAGACGGACAGTACTGCTTTCCTGAAGATACAAGGATTCCGTACGCAGGTGTTTTCCGGTAATAGCCAGCGTAAGTCGAAAGATGAAGCGTTTGAGAAAGAAAAGATGATCAAGGAGCTTTTTCCGACTGTTCCGACTTATGTAACCTATACCGCTCCGTTCTGGAAATTGCGTGTAGGTGATTTCCGTTCACATGAAGAGGCTTATCATATGCAGCGTTTGTTGATGACTGCTTTCCCTTCATTCGGAAAAGAAATGTATATTGTAAAAGAAGAAGTAAGAATCCCTCTGAATTAATAAGTGCGGAAACCCTTTCGCATTCCATTATAGATAACACAGAAATGACAAAAGAAATAGATGCAAAGACTTTGGCGGAACGCGAAGAACTGGCGGGCCATTATAAACAAATACTCGGTTTGCTAGGTGAAGATCCCGAACGTGAAGGTCTGCTCAAGACGCCGGAACGTGTAGCCAAAGCTATGCAGTTTTTAACCAAAGGATACAACGAAGACCCTGCCAAAGTATTGGCTTCTGCCATGTTTCAGGAAGAGGATTACAAGCAGATGGTCATTGTT
>OGIE01000382.1_pt1 | contig 66702 bp, 43 predicted proteins | sample 1571581 | NCBI WGS metagenome assembly OGIE01 (sample SAMEA2582021, study PRJEB24529) | metagenome | biome: Human gut stool | place: China | collected 2011 | reverse complement strand
CTCGGCAGGGCAAAATCGTTAAAATCCGCATTTTCCACAAACAACGGCACACCACCGATCATAAATCCTTCCGGATTCATCCAGTTTCCCATGCCCCAGCCACGCAAAACAACGGTTTTTCCATCTCCGTTTACCATCCGTCTTCCGTCCGTATGAAGAAAACCTTTTACTCTGTCTCTTGAAAATTTATTCATTCTTATTCCTCTGTTTTCTAATTTTTACAGCCAACGCCGTTTCTTTCCGCTTCGGCTGTTCTCTCCTGCATCTGTCCTTTGTACTAATCCAGATGAAACACCGTCTTCAGATCCACGCTCACCGGGCTGTTATCCCGGTTTGTCTCCATGATATCCGCCATATAATCCCACCATTTTTGAACAATGGGATTGGTACCCATATCCTGTGACGACTCTTCACCTTTCGTCTTTTGACAAGCAAAGAGGATATTCGTATCTTTGTCCCAGTAGATGGAGTAGTCGTATACTCCGCCGTCGGACAACATCTTTTTTAATTCTGGCCAGATGGCTGCATGTCTTTTTTCATATTCCTTTTCGAAGCCGGGTTTCAGGAACATTTTGAATGCTTCTCTTTTCATGATACATTGTTATTAAGGGTTATTTGGATTCGCTTACACTGAAAATAGGCGCTGTTGTTTTCTGCTCGGTAGAGTAGTATTGTATGGCGCTGTCATTCATTTTAGGGTGTTGCTTGTTCAGCAGATTAATCATTTCGGCTCCTGCCCATATCACGGGGCCATAGCCATGGGCGGCATATACATTGACCGGACGATAATAGTAGAATGCCGGGTCGAAAGCCATACCAGTACCTACGCAAGTGCCTTCTACCTGTCCTTCCGCATTGATTTGCGTGGAAACAGCATGCCAGCCCAATTGGGCTACAGGCCCGTAAGCCAGTGCATCCAGCCACCCTTTGTTGATTCCGTGAGCCATGCAATATACATAAATAGCGGTTGCCGAAGTTTCTAGATAGGAGTCATTGCGGTCGAGTAGCTGATGCCAGAAACCTTCTCCGCTTTGACAGGCTGCCAATCCGCGGACATGCTCACGGAAAAGTTCCATTAGTTTGGCACGTTGGGGATGATTTTCGGGCATCACGTCCAGTACTTCGGTCATGGTGAGCAAAGCCCAGCCATTGGCGCGTCCCCAATGAAAAGCAGGATGGTCTTGCATACTCTCTACCCAACCATGGCGGAACAATTTCTTTTCAGGAACCCACATCCGTTCGGCAAACTGGAATATCTGACGGATAGCTTCGGCAAGATACTTTTGCTGGTTGTCTTTAGCTAATTGCGAGTACCAGGCAACAGGGGGAATTCCCATAAACATATCGTCCAGCCACAGTGTATTGAGTTGCGGACGGGTGCGTGCAAATGTTCCATCGGCAAGACGGTATTCTTTGTTCAAGATGAAGTCGAGGTAGTTCTCTATCAGCGGATAGAGGTTGAGAGATTTATCTTGTAACTGTGCTTTTATCATGGCAGCACAAACGGCTCCGGCATCATCAAGAGCATGTGGAGTCAGAATTTGTTTCATTTGTGGGTCTGTAGTACCATTCTTCTCAAGCATTTCGCGGAAGCGCGGGGCTACTTCGGCCAGGAAGTTGAAACGGTCCGTCACATATTTCTTGTAGTCGGCGTCTCCGGTAGCTTCGGCAGCAGCCAGCATGGCGGAGTAAGTAACTCCCCATTCATAACTTGCAAGGCGGAAAGCGCCGCGTTCCAGTTGAGCATCGGCAGGCAAATTATTGTAATCGGTGATTACCTTCCCTGTTTTTTCGCTTACTACACGGGTAGGTGTGGTCTTTTCCAGGTAGCGGAGTATGCGGTCGAGATCTGTTTTCACTTCGCTGGTCGTGAGTGCTTTATAAGGAACTTTATAAGCCGGTTGCAGAAGGTGCAACGGGGTATTTGAGTCATTGATGACTTCTTTCTTTTTCTGGGCATAAACGCTGATGCCGGTTAGTAACAAGGCACCTGTGATGCAAAGTGTCTTAATATTCATAATTCTTATTGTTTAGGGATGTTGGTTTATCGTTTAGCATCCTGGTTATTATTTAAATTCATACCCTCTGAACTTCCCTTTCAAATCCGGACCAAAATAGAATCCGGGCTGGGTAGGTTGGTTATAAGCCACATTTTGTGTCGCAATACTGATTCGATAAACGGGATCTTCCAGGAAGGTATGGAAACGGTAATCGGTTGCTATCGGAGACACATAGAGGCGGAGGGATTTATTATCTTCCGAACGGAGAAGAACTTCTTCGCGCCAGTCACCCGTGATGTCACCTTGCAGACAGGGATTTGCTTTGGTACCATTGTTTGATACGGCTCCGGTGAAGGTTATCAAAGGTTTGCAGATGCCGGCTTCCCAATCATATTTGGAAACTACATTCTTGTCCAGTAATTCACGAAGCAAATCGCCATCCCACCATACAGCCATATTGACGGAGAAGGTCTTGATATTCGGATTGACCACTTCACCCTTGATGTTGCGTAATCCTTTTGATTCCCATGACCACATTTCCACGCCGGGGTTCGTTGGGTCGATATCCGCTGCCATACAACGGCCTACATCTATACCACTCTTTACTTGGAAGAAGACCTCGCCTGTGGCTGCATTGCGGAAACTTGAACCATCTCTTTTGTTTTCGTGGCAATCCCATACTTGTAACCCTTTCATGTTGGGAGAGAATTTAGTCAGATGCATGGCATCTCCATGTCCCATTCGGGTGGAGTAGAGACCTTTTCCATTATTATCAATGGCACAGGAACCGTAAATGATTTCGTCGCACCCGTCCCCATCAACATCGGCTACACGGAGGTTGTGGTTTCCCTGGCCTGCATAAGCTCCATTACCTGGAGTATTGCTGTCGAATATCCAACGCTGTTTCAGGTCTTTTCCATCCCAGTCGAAAGCAGCAAGTACTGTGCGGGTGTAATAACCGCGGCACATGACTGCACTTGGCCGAATGCCATCCAGATAAGCCACTGCTGCAAGAAAACGGTCGCTTCGGTTGGCACGGTTATCTCCCCAATCTTCCAGATTCCCACGTTCAGGGACATAATCTATGGTTTTCATTGCTGCACCCGTTAGACCGTTGAATATAGTGAGATATTCATTCCCAGTCAGGATGCGGCCCTGATTGCGGCGTGGGTCACCCGGTTCGCGGTAGTCGGCAGAAGCATCGCCGATTACATTTCCTTGTCCATCGACGGTTCCGTCGGAAGTTTTCATAATGATTTCGGCACGTCCGTCGCCATCGAAGTCGTAAACCATGAACTGGGTATAGTGGGCGCCTGCACGAACATTATGTCCCATGTCAATACGCCATAGTTTCTCACCAGTCAGTCGGTAACAATCAAAGAGTACGTTGCCCGTGTAGCCGTCATGGGCATTATCATGCGCATTCGATGGGTCCCATTTCAGGATGATTTCATATTCTCCGTCACCGTCAACATCACCGATAGAAGCGTCATTAGGCATATAAGTATACTTTTCTCCTGAGGGAGTTACACCGTCTGCAGGTGTGTCGAGGGGGATATTGATGTATCCTATCGGTGCCTTGGCAGGTAGGGTGTAAGTCCCTTCGATGTGTCCTGTTTCTGCCCCGTTCACTATCGGTTTTACTGTATAAGTTGCTGCTTTCTTGCTTTTATAGGTATCGCGATAGAATGTTCCGGTACTGGCAGATACTTCCGCGATCTTCTTTCCGTCACGGTAGAGGTTGAAAGCAGTGTTTTCCGGATCGGAAGAAAGATAACGCCAGGAAACCGCCACTTCCGAAGGATTTTCCCGGATGGCAACTACACCTCTTCCTAATTTTTCTTTTTGTAGTTTAGAGTAATTGTAAGCTGGAGCATTGGCAGCATTACGGAAGCGGTCGTAAGTCATGTTCTCTTCCACTACATTTTCAACGTTCTGTACATTCTTTATGAATTTGGTGACTTCACCAGCATGTACATTCTTGATGAACACATTCTTTGCAGGTAGTTTGGCATCGCCTTTCAGATCATAAATGGCTTCAGTACGTTCACAGGATATATTGTTCATGTACAAGCCATCGATACGTGTAATCCGCTCTTCATAGGTCGGCACCAGATTGCGCCATTGGTAAAGTACATCCGTATCTATTTCCAGTATACGCTGCATCTTTCCTGCTTTCACATTTTCCATGTGAATGTTTTCAATGAAACCTCCTCTGCGGTGATTAGTTTTGGCAAAGAACAAGCGGAATACAGAGTCCGGCGCAGCACAATCATGCATATATACATTGCGGATTCCGCCTGACATTTCACTGCCGATACCCAACAAAGTATGTCCCTTTATGATATCGCAGTTTCGGATAACAATATTCTCACATGGGGTATCCAGCCGCCATGCATCCTGATTACGTCCGGCCTTGATAACTACCGCATCATCCCCCTGGTCGAATTTACAATTTTCTACTAAAAAGTTGCGGCTCATTTCTAAATCGACGCCATCATTATTATGTCCGTGGGCGCGCACATCCAGATTGCGAACAATGCCGCCATCGCACAAATAAAGATGAATAGTCCAGAAAGGGCTTTCACGAATCTTGAACTGGTCGAGCAATACGTTCTGGCATCTGTTGAAGTGTATCAGGTGCGGTCGTAGGTGATTCTCTCCTTGGGCCATTTGTCTTTCTTTCACAGGAACATCCGTTGAGGCCATTGTGTATAGTTCTGCAAGTGCGTCCATATGAGGTTGGGGGCGTTTGAACCATTTACGCCAGGTGTCCATGATAGGTTGAAGCGTTCCGGTTCCGGTAATGGCAATGTTCTCACAGTCGAAGGCATAAACCAGTGGAGAGTAATTATAACATTCCATACCTTCCCATGAAGTCATTACGGCAGGTAGGTAGTCGTCAGGATTATCAGTAAACCGCAATACAGCGTTTTCTGATAGATGCAGATTGACATTACTCTTGAAATGAATCGGTCCGGTAAGCCATTCTCCGGCAGGAACGACTACACGTCCACCACCGGCACGACTACAAGCAGCAATGGCACGGGCAATAGCTTTCGTGTTGTTAGTTTTTCCATCGGCTATGGCGCCATACTTGTTTATGGGGAAATCACGATTAGGGAATATAAATTCCTTAATCGGTTCCATCGGGAAAGGTGCATTGACAATTACTGTCTTGTATTTTGGAGCAGGCATAGCCCCTGATAGTCCAAGGGCAATTATTGTAATAGCTGCAATACTCCCCAAAGATTTCAAAAAAGGTTTTTTCATGATATAAGTTGTTTCATCGATTGCAAAAATAGGGCAAAATAGGTTACTTTTCCATAGAATAATATACAATATTCATGGAAATTCGTACAATTTACTCGTCCATCGGGATAACTTCCTGCATGTAAATGGCATCAAGACTCCATAAAGCTGCATCATTAGTGCTAATGCTTTTGCACTCGTCCAACGGAGCCGGAACTACCGGTGGAAGCAAAGTTGTGATGCTGAAAGGAGGAGCAGGGGTATGTTCCAATCTGGTAAATAAATCCGTCCAGGCTTCCTTTGCCATCTCTTGGTTGCGGGTGTGGTAGGCCGCATATCCCATCAGGCGTGAAATGCGGAAACGGCTACGATTCAACTCCCATGCTTTTTGTTTATAACGGGTTGCAAGGTCCAGCCAGGCATCGTTCCATTCGGGCAGGTCTATCATCCGGAGCATTTCATTCATGATTTCAAATCCACCCATAATAGTCATTAGATGGTTAGTGCTTTCCAGTTTCGGATCACATTCAGAGGTGATTATGCCTGTTGCTGGATCAAAGCCGAGTGCTTTGGGACCTGTAAAAATACGATTAGGTAATGCTGCAATGCTTTTCATTCCTGCTATGATTTTATCACGATATGCAGTGTTTCCGGTACGTTCCCATTCTGTCATCCAGTTGCCTGCATAAGCCAGCCAGTCGGGGCCAATGCGTAAACGGGCAGGGGCGGTACAAGGGTATTCGCTTCGAGGTTGAGCCAAGCGCATTGGGTCCAGGGTATAGAGTTTCTGTTCCGCATCCTTCACTTCAGTCATCAGATCACCACAACGTTCATCGGTAGTGAGATAATAATAGAAACGGTTCCAGGCAGCCTGACTGATGCGAGCTTCTTTGGCACCGCATCCCCAGTGGCTGACGTTATGACGACTGCCTAATCCGGCATTGGGACCTATATGGTAGACATCTACTTCGGCTGTATGGCGGGTCATGGCTTCAGCCATACGCCAAATATCGGTACGCCCTGTGCGCAGAAAATTATACCAAAGCCACATGTTGGAAGCTAATTCCGTATTGTCCCAGGCAAAACCTCCGATATCATAACGCCAGGTGTGACGAACAGGGTCATAAGCGTGCATAACATCACCATAATTCCAGAAGCCATACCATTTATTCTGTTCGATAGCCTTATTGTAGAAATCAATATAGGCATCCAGGCGGTCTTCTACACGAGCGCGGAAGGGTGTGCTGCGGTCGGGAAGACTCCAAACACCAAACGCCTGTTGTGCATGCAGATAATCGGGCGTGGGCATTAATATACCTGGTTCGGAAAGCTGCTTGGCACAATCTGCGAAAGTTTCCTTTCCGGTATATCCCCCTTGTGGAATCAGAGTAAGCGTAGTAGTGCGAGCTATGCCATAGGGAGTACTCATTCCTTCCTGGACATCTTCATAGCTGGCATTTAAGTCGTGTGCCACATTATCATAGTGTCGCAGATCCATCGGTTCGGCATCAGGACTCCATAGCCAGGCCGTAAGAGTGGCTGTAGGAGTTTTCGTTCCGGACATTTCGATAGAAGAGGGATAAGATTGCCAGAAATCATGCAGACAGAGTCCGAGTCCACCGGTAATGTCGCCGGCAAAGGCATAGCCACTACTGCGTGTGCCGGAAAAAGTACCTATCCAGGGGTTGTCATCATTGGCGCGCTTACGGATGGAGAAAGCATCCGCAGTGAGCTGAGACAAACGATAGCTGTCCCATGATGCCCAGTTATCAAGCAAGGAACGGTTCTTTTCGTCAAATGTTTCATAAGGAGGAATACGTTTACCTTCCATCTGTTGCTGTTGCAGGGAGGGTTCTTTATCTTGTGGTTTTCCGAGTGTCAGAATGCGACGCCCAACCAGTGGTTGTACCGGTTCGCTCCATACTCCGCCATCAGCGCACGAAAAGGCTATGTGACGGTTGTAGAGTGCTTCGCGCATAGGAATATCGAAACGGATGCCTAAAGCACGGATAAAATCTTTATCCTGATTGCCATCAAACACAAAGCTATGTACCATCTTTACTTGTTCGCTTCCACCATAGAAGTAGAGGCGTACTACAAAAGGCAGCCATTCGCGTCCATCCTTACTTTTATGCACACCGTCCAGTTTGACAAGAGTGCGTACTGCACCTGAACGTTCCACAATAGCTGATTTCAATTCGCTGGTGTAGTTAGTGAAAGATACCTGCGAGGTGCTTTCAAGAATGGGCTCACTTTGGGTGTTGCATATCAGACGGGCTTTCTCACCTATTTTCATACCTTTATATAATAGGCTGTCTATCAGAAATTCACCTTGCCGGGGAATATAAGCAGAAAGCATTCCTGTTTCTATTTTGATACCCTTGTGTGTCTCAGTTACAGAGACGGATGTTTCATCATTCGATTTTCCAGCCTTTGATTTTTTCTTTGACTTTTCAAGCATTAACTTTTCTGTTCCGGCAGGAATAACGCCGGCTACTCCGCTCCATTTCACAGAACCATCCGGCCAATAAGCCAATGGCCAAGTATCAACCGGAATATTCTCACCATTGGCACTTCTTAATTGCAAAAGGCTTTCTGGAAAAACCTCTCCTTTATCAAAGGGGACACCAAAACTTACAGGCTTATCCAGTTCAGGGGGATTACCAATCCATTGTAAAGGAACGGCGGTAGTTTCCTGTGATGAGCATTCATAACGAAAATTGGTAATGCGGGTACGTGATAAGGTGGAGCGGAAACCGAACCAACCTTCTGTCAGAGGTTCGGCATCCCTGAAATCCACCAGACGTTTTCCGTCTATATAATAACTAACCCTGTTATTTTCATTTGTAATTTTAATATGGTACCAGTGGTTTGCTTTCAACAGATGTTCCGCATCTGTATATTCTTTTAAGATGGCAGGCCGGGTCTGAGGATCAGTAATACCTGTTTCATTACCATCATATCGACGAAACCGTGTAGTGGAATTATGATTTCCGCCATACCCCAGATAATAAAGTTGTAAGGAATAACAATTCAGAAATATTCCGTTGCGCCACTTTTCACGTTTCCATAAGTTATCGGGATATTTAGGGTCAGAAGCCATCCAGAAGCAATTTAAATCACTTAGACGATCCTCTTTGGCCTCATTGACTACGCAAGCATCGTACTCAATGGTTACTTTACCACTCATTTTTTCCTTTCTCCAGAGAGTTAGCCCTTTGGAAGATACAATTTCCGCCGTATCCCCTCGGAACGTTACTTTAAAATCGGGAGATTCCGATTCTACTTTCCAATACTTATTAAACTCGCGGGCGTTTAAACCGGAAGCCTGGTTGTTCTGTGCCTTTAATGATATTAAAGGCAAGAACGAAAGACATAAATAAATATAGAGTCTGTTTCTTTTCATCATGACTAAAAATTGGTATGTGGCGGTTGATTATATCCTACATTTTGCCAGGCAATGGCCAGGCGATATTGACGATCATTCATTAAAGTTGGACGCCTGTCGGTAGCAGGTATTGTTGTTGTGTAGATGCGTAATTCTGTTTGATCTTTTGAAGCCCAGATAACTTCTTCACGCCAGTCCCCCAAGATGTCTCCTGATAAGCAGGGATTTCCTTTGGTTCCATTGTTAGAGACTACTCCTTCGGCTTTCAGCAACAAATCCGTTTCCTCTGTTTGCCAGTTCCATTTACTGATAGAAACGTGATCCAGCAATTCTGCCAGAGAATCGGCATCCCAATAAATGGTGAAGTTACAGGAGTTTGGCTTCTTATTACTGATAAATTCTCCGGTATCTCCTCTCCTTAGTCCGCCAATATTGCACCAGCATTCTGCTCCTTCATAGCGCGGATCAATATCGGCTGCAACTCCACGTCCGGCATCTTTGCCTAAACCATCCTGCCAGATAATTTCCCCGGTAGCTCCATCAAACATAGCTACAGCAGGAGTCCGATTTACAATCTCGTTATCTCCCTCATTCTCATGTACGCCAAATACCTGCATACCAGGGCGTGAAGGTATCAGACGACCGGCATGCAGAGCGTCTCCATGTCTCAGACCAGTTGTGAAGAGTCCTTTTCCATCATGATCTACCGTCATAGCTCCCACACAAACTTCATCATAACCGTCACCATCAAAATCTGCTATTGTCACACTGTGGTTTCCCATGCCGGAGTACTTCTCTAAACCAGGATTGGCACTATCGAAGGTCCATATATTTTTCAGCGTGGCGTTGGTAAAAGTCCATGCGGCGACTACGGTGCGCCCATACCATCCTCTGACCATTACAGGCGAGGGGTTTTTACCATCCAAAAAAGCAACTCCTGCGGTAAAACGATCAGAACGTCCTCCGGTATTGTCATTACCGCAATTGCCGCCAATACCTCCCCATCCGTCTATAGGATAGCGAGTAGGTATGTATTCTTTTGAATCTAATTCCCTTCCGGTTTTGCCTTCAAAGACAGTTAAATATTCCGGTCCGTTAACAATCTTTCCGTACGTTGGACTTTCTTTATCCCAGGTCCTCCAGTCGTTCTTGCTGTCACCTATCACATGTCCAATTCCGTCTATAGTTCCGTCACCTGTCTTACAACATACTTCGGCACATCCGTCTCCGTCGAAATCGAAAACAAGAAAGTTGGTTGTAGCTGCTCCCGAACGGATATTGGGTCCTAAATCAATACGCCAGAGCATAGTTCCATCCATTTTATATGCGTCTAGATAAGTATTTCCTGTAAATCCACGTTGTGGTGGCCGTTTAGAGTTAGAGGGTGTCCACTTCAATATGACTTCATATTCACCGTCACCATCTAAATCGCCTACACTGCAATCATTGGCTGTATAAAAGAAGTGTTCACCTGCAATTTCCCCGTCTTCCGGCTTCTTGATAGGGATACTTAAATAAGGGGTCAGTTCTTCTTCTTTTGTGCGAATCCAGGTTGCAACAATCTGGTTATCTGCTTTCAATATCCAGATGTTGTCAGCTTTTAAGTCCACTGTTTCATCCAAAAAATCACTCGTTTGGCTGATGGGGGCTTTATTCAGCTTTGTCTCTGTACCACCATTGGTGCTTCGGTATAAGTCAAATTGCAAGTCGGGCGCATCATTCAGCGTTATGCGCCAACTGAAGTACATTCCTTTCTCTGTAGGAATTCCGACTAAACCTCTTGACAACTTTTCTCCCTTGTAAGGTTGTGAAAAAGCATATATGCTGCCACAAAGCAAGAGTATATTTACAATAATCCAGTGTTTCATTTCATAATTATAAAACCTTGTTATTACAAATCTTTCACTCACCTAAATAATAAGAAGGAACCGGTGCTTGCGGATAGCCCATGGAACGGTGTGCTACATAGTTTCTATATATTCCATCCTGCATTAGGGTAACGCGACGATCTTTAGCCGGAATATTTGTTGAATAAATACGGATTTCACCCGGCAAGGCAGTGATAATCTCTTCACGCCAGTCACCATATAAATCGGCAATCATCAGAATATTCCCTTCAATGCCCTCCGTGAGCGTTTCCCCTTTCCATTTTACGATACTCAATGAACGACCGTTTGAAGAAGAACTGGCTCCCCAACGGTTATCGTCTCCTTTGAATGTCTCGCGTAGTAAATCTCCATCCCACCATGCCCAGTTACGGCAAGATGGAACATCTTCATTCTTACCTAAATGCTGGCCATCAGCTGAAAGCAAGTATTTGTCCGTACTTCCTCCTTTGCGGTCTTCACTTGCAAAGCATTCCAGTCCTTTGTGGGCAGGGTCGAAGTCTGTAACCATGCCATCTCCCACATGAAAAGTTTTATGGCCGATATTCCAAACCGGTTGCCCTGTTTTAGCATCTACCATACAGACTCCACGCCCATTGTCGTGCCAAGGCTCCAAACATAAAAACACTTCCATTCCCGGACGATTCGGATCAATATCGGTCAAATAGGCCTTATCCGGGTGTCCTAATCCGGTGGACCACAATAATGTACCATTATCATCAAGCATGCATGACCCCAACAAGATTTCATCTTTTCCGTCACCATCCACGTCACCGCAAATCATATTATGCGCCCCCATACTTCTCACTATAGGATTTTCCTCATCACTATCCCATCTCCAGGCACGTTCCAGTTTATCACCGTTCAATTGCCAGGCATCTACAACCATCAATTTATAAGTTCCGCGGCATGCCAATATATAAGGAGTCTTTCCATCCAGATAGGCCATACCAATCTGGTTGCGATTCTGGCGGACAAGATTACCATATCGGTCATTACGTTCGGGCCAATCCACACGGGCTATTTCTTTTCCTGTCATGCCATTCAGTACACTCAAATACTCTTCACCTGAATCTATGCGACCTTTCTCGTTACGTTTAGCATCATCGGGTGCCGTTTTTAAGGCTATCTCTGCTTTGCCATCTCCATTAAAGTCGTAAGCGATGAAAGGAGAATACCATACGCCCGGTTCTATTCCCTGTCCCAGATCTTTTGACCACAAGAAAGTTCCATCACTCAGATAGGCTTCAATCTGATAAGTTTCTCCACCTAAAGTACCCGGCATTCCCGGGTCTACATTTTTATCCGGCGTACGAATGATATAATCATAAATTCCGTCTCCATTCAGGTCGGCAACAGCTATTTTGCCGGCTTTTATATTCCGGTTCAGCTTGATTGATTGATAATTCTTCAATAGAGGAGCTTCCACTTCTATCTTGGCGGATGTATCGGTTACTTTTTTCTTCTTGTCCAGAGCGCATACCCAGTAGGATGCTTTTTCGTTTACCGGAGCTTTGTCAATAAAATCACAAGTAGATTTTATCGGAGATTTGGTTAAACGTTGCGTTTTTCCATTGACAGAGCGATAAATATGAAATGAAACATCTGCGTTGTCCTGTTCCAATAATCTCCAACTCAGATATATACTCTTTCCGTCAGTGGCCGGAACAGCTATTAATCCTCTATCCAACTGTTCTTTTATCTTTTCTGTAGCAAAGCCGTTTACTTCCGGCTTTGGTTCATGCCGTGGTTCCAGAATTTCATAATAGTAAGTACGTTCGCGCAAGTCCTGAGCTTGTAAACTGCCTGCTGCGCTGAGCAGCAAGACACAAAGGGATAAATATGTATTTTTCATCGTTTTATTTTTTTATTTGTCGAATGAGGTAATATCAACCATCATCAGATTTAAACGCTTACCGTTTGTAAAGTGCCCTGACTGGAAAAGAACTTTGGTTCCGTCAGGACTAAAACTCGGGTGTGCATGATCCGGTTTCATTTTGGTATCGGACACTAACCAATGACGCTCGCCGGTCTGTACATTGATTAACCAGACATTTCCTCCGAAAGTATCACCTGCTGCCCAACGGTTATCCCGGCTTGCATTACAGTGCCAGAATCCTCGTCCGGTCAATTGTCCTTCCATGGCTTTACGGTCTTTTTCCATTTCTACCTGTCCAATCAACTCTACATCATCAGTGCGCAGATTAATCCGGGCAATACCGCTTACTTGTTTGCGAAGACGAGGCTGGAAACCTAAAATATTGAAATAGACATAATCCTTTGTCGCAAAAGTTTCATGAGTGACCCAATCCAGCGGTGTTTCTTTATAGAGAGGCTTAAAGACTGAGCCGTCTGCGGTACAGAACCACATACGCTGATGGGCGTCTCCTCCTGTTTCATTGCAGAATACTATTTCTCCCGGAGTGAACCGGCTGGCCTGTATATGTCCTGTCTTAAATTCAGTATCAATCACCTTGGTAACTTCACCGGTGGTAAGATTCATTTTACGAATACCACAAAGAGATGGCTTTATTTTTACCGGTTGATTGTTTTCCGGCAAGAATGCATTCTTCATCATGCGTTCTTTCTCTTCTTCTGTTCCTTCGCGTTCCACTGTGATGTATGCGTAGTCGTCATTACAGTCTACAGCATATCCTCCGGGACGTCCCATTGCTGTAGGGAAAGTGCCGATGAAAGTTTCATAACCGGCGGGCTTACCTACCTTTCCTTTCTTTACATCTGCAAAGAATTTATCTAAATCCATCACATACATGTTCCAGCCCTCTTTTTCTTTACGACTGATGAACATGCGATTACTTTTGTTGGCTAAGAATGCACTGCCCAGATTGGGACCTTCCGTAGCTTGAATGATTTTGCCGGTAGCCATTTCTATAAAGTAAATCTGTGTCTTTTTATCGTTTCCGCGAGAGGAAGACCTGAACAGCACATATTTACTATCGGATGTCCACATCGGGTCTGTCTGATAAAGGAAGCGGTCGTTTCTGAGGGTATCGGTAAGCATGGTAATGGTATTCCCGGTTGTACTGTCTATATAAGTCTGCATTTCGGACGCAGTACAATTTCCAAACTGGGCAAACAGGGCCTTACTAAAGCCTGATAATAAGACAATGGTCAAGAAGAGCTTTCTCATAGTATGTCATTTTTAATTTGATGTCGCAAAATTATGCGTCGTGAGTGCTATACGAAATAGAAATTTATCCATTTAGATGGTTATTTGTACATAAATAGAGTGGGGACCCATTATCCCCACTCTAAAAGTACATTTATTAATAACCGTAATTTTGATAAGCTTTCTTGGCAGAATCATCCAAAGGATTACCATTCTCATCAGTCAATAGGTCGAGCATTGATTGAGTAAACGGTTTAAGGGTGTAGTGAGGTTCGAACATACCCATACCGTTGCCGGTTTGTCCGATACCGTTAATCAGGTTGTCAGAAGAATCCCATAAGCCTTTTTCAGAAGATGCCAACTGATCGTGATAGATGATGCGGTCTGCTTGCCAACCCGAATGATGTAAGTTCTCGTAGTAAACCATTTCCTGGTTCAGTTCGCGTGCCAATTCATTCAGTATAAAGTTGGCAAAGCGGTCTTCTGTTGAAGTTGCTGTCTTCGGATACATCTCTGCATTTGAATAAGCGGAAGCTCCGTCCCAATAAGATTCATTTACCAACATGGCGGATGTCATATCTACTGCAACTTCATAGGGCCATTGTTGCTCTGTTTGAGATAGCTTTTCATGTCCCGGCTGTAAAAGTGCAATTACTTCTGCACGCTTTTCGCCGGTCTTGTAGGCCGCACGTGCGCGCACCGTATTAATATCGGCAATCGCTGCACTATAGTTTCCTTTACGACCGTAAGCTTCTGCACGGAGTAAATAGGTTTCGGCCAAACGGAATAAAGGTACATCGCGGCCTGATTCGTAGTGCGTATAGTTACTACGGTTTGGTTCGTCATATTTCAATGTTGCCGGGCATGCGGTAGACCCCATCTTGTCCAGACCCGAATAACTTTTATCATTATAAGCGTAGCTGCTTCCTTCCGCCTTGGTCGGGATACGGTAATAATATTTATCTCCATCTTTTATCCAACGGGCCATTAGGACAAACGGTTGTGCTAAAGCTTCATTTATATCAATAGCCGTCTCTTTGGTATTCTCTACGTAAGCGAAAGCCAAATCGCCTTTACCCATTTTATGTTCGCCCGCCACAGCCTTCCTGCCATTCCAGGAAGCCCGGGTATACATAGGAAGAATATGTTCGTTGAAATAGCTTGCCATGGCATCAGTCCACACATAAGTCTTGTTATTATCATTATCATAGGTATAATAGTCGAGGTTGGCGGCAGGCGATGAATTGGAGTCTCCTCCTTTTAGAGCTGTGATATATTCCACGTGGAATGATTTCTCATAGCGAGAGTCTGCTTGCTTATTTACATACAAGTCAAACCCGAAATCATTGGTGAAACCAACACGGGCAGAAGATTTTGTCGGATACTCCCAGCAGAAATCAGGAATTCCCCAGGATGCATTCGAATAATCCCCCCCAAAGAAATAAGGCAAGCGGTTGCCGTAACGTCCATTATCGGCACCTCCCATCGGGCCATATACGCAAGAAAGAATCAATTCACGGCTGCTCTCATTAGAATAATCTCCTAATGGATGGCTGAACAGTTTTCCATAGTCAGATTCCAGTGCATAATAGCCATGCTCTATTACTTTAGAGGAATAATAGATACAAGAGTCCAGGTCGGCGGTACCTTCACCTTTGTATAGCATACCCAAATAAGATTTCGAATTACTGGTATCTACATGGCCATCGGCTTTTACACCATATTCTGAGCTGCCATATTTAGCGCCTTGTGCACGTTGCAAATAGAGCTTTGCCAGAAAGTGCGCGGCAGCCCCTTTGGTTGCACGACCAAAATCTGTAGTCAGGTTCTGCTCATTTACATCCGGCAGATGATCGTAAGCATAGCGCAAATCACTAATCAGCAGACTATAAATATTAGGTACACTTTCGCGGACATAATTATAGTTGGAAGGCAATTCGGCAGTGTATCCTTGGGGGATAAATATTTCACCATACATTGTACTCATAATATAGAGTGAATAAACACGATTGAATAAAGCCTCCGACAAAGCTTTGGCGGCATAGTTCGCATCGCTTGCAAATTTGCCGAGAGCCTTACCCTCACGAATGGATAATATGGCACGGTTACAGTTGTTAATGATAGGATAGAAGCCTAATAATGATTTGGCATTCTCACCACATAACCCATTGGCATAAGCTGCCAATTTGCTGGTAGCATTCCATTCGCTTGCAGAGTACATGCCGCGGGCTGCCGTCTTAGCAGAGTAATTGTCTACCCCTGACATCAGGCTGTTAGGTCCCTGTTCATACTGTTTTGTTACGCGCAGGGCATCGTAAGTGCCGACAATCAACTGTTCTAAACCTTGTTCTGTCTCAAAGTAATCCTGCGTAATGGTGGACACCATCTTTTCTTCCAGAAAGCTATCTGTACAAGATACACTTCCCAATGCAATCATAGAAAGTAATATATATTTTTTCATATTGTTTTTTTTAATAATCATTCAATTAAAAGCCAAGTCTCAAACCTATCACGTAACTGCGGGTTAATACTGTATTATTGGTTTGTCCACCAATGAAATTAGTAGCATTAGTACTTTCACTCCATCCGGTGGTATCGTCAGGGTTAATACCTGATTTAACCAACTCACCACCAAAGATAAATGGATTCAATACCTGGGCATAAATCGAGCAACTTGTTGCACCAATCTTATTCAATAGTTTTTCGGGCAATGTATATGACAAGGCAATATTGCGAATTGCAATCATATTACCTTTGGTATAGTTCATATAAGCACTGTAATCAGTAAACGTTTCACCTCCTGCGCGTGGTTGTGGAAACTTAGCACCTGTATTATCCGGGCTCCAGGTGTCTTTTTCAACGCGACGTCCATAGGTCTGCATCAATCCATAATACGTATTGCCAAAGCGACCATAGACGAATGCGTTCAACTGCCAATTCTTATAAATGAAAGTAGTGGTAAAACCACCTTCCCATTTGGGAGTAAATGAACCTAAGAAATGATTGTCATCATTATTAAATTTACCAAAACCGTTGTCCATATAGGTGATTTCTTGCTTCTGTCCGTTGATGTCAACAGTTTTAGTTATCGCTCCGTCTGTGCCCTTAGGTACCTCAATAAATTCCTGGTCAACTAATTTGGCCATTCCCGGGAACATCGTAATGCCGTTTGCTTTATAAACAGCCAATAGCTTCTGGTCTTCGGGAGTATTCTGCCACAAACGGTCATATTTATAAGTCCACACCTCGTTAATCGGCTTTCCGATAAACCAGCCATTCGCTGTGTCATCATTTTTACCGTCGGCTAATTCTACAATTTTCTCTTTGTTGGTAGAGAAGGTGAAATCAGTTTTCCAGGTAAAGTCCTTAGTCTGTATATTGGTAGTGGACAATGTCAATTCAAAGCCTTTATTCTGGGTTTTACCGATATTTGATAAAATCTGGGTATATCCGGTCATGATAGGAATGGAACGGTTCAGCAATAAGTCAGAAGTATTGGCTACGTAGTATTCAATGCTACCGCTGATTCTATTGTTCAATAATCCAAAATCGATACCCACATTGGTGGAAGCAGTTTTTTCCCAGCCAAGCATCCTGTTGGGCAATACAGAAGCTTTAGCACCAGTTGTATTGGTAGTCACGGCACCTTGTCCGAATGGCTTATTAGCCCATTGAGAAACCATTGAACCTCCTGTTTGATAAGGACTTACAGAGGCGTTTCCGGTGACGCCATAACCAACACGTACTTTTAAAGAGTTGATCCAGTTAATATCTTTCATGAAGTTCTCTTCATTCATTTTCCATGCCAATGCTGCCGAAGGGAAGAAATCCCATTTGTTACCCACAGCCAGCATAGAGGCACCATCCCAACGACCTGTCAGGGTAACCAGATAACGATCCATCAGTGAATAGTTGACACGAGCCATATACGAAGCGCGCTGTTGTTCACTGAATGAAGAACCTATACCTGCCTTTGAAGTGTTAGAGTCGCCCACGCTATACCACAAAGCTGTGGGGAACTTACATTCATAAGCACGCACATCTATGCCCTCAGTGCGATAATACTCAGCAGATTGCATCAATGTCAAGCCCAGAGAATGAATCTTATTAAAGGTCTTGTTTATGAAAATCATATTCTCTAGTGTCCATGCCAGTTTCTGACTTTGATTATTGTATGCAACATTCGGTTCTGTTGAAGCATAGCCCAACGGGTTGGTAAAGTCATTTCCATAATAACTGCCTTCACGGGAGTTGCGATATTGAGTACCCAGATTAGTACGCCATCTTATCCCTTCCAGAGGAGCCCAGATTTTTCCAAAATCAAGTTCTGCAAAAGAGCTTAACATGACACCGTAATAACGTGTTTCATTTTGTGCCTGATCGATATTAAGCAAAGCATTGTGCTGTGAAGGTCCATCCGACGGATGTAACAATTCTCCATTTTCATCATAAGCCGGTGCATAAGGCATCAGATTTGTAGCTAAGCCGTAAGAGTCTTTTGCGGTTGTATTTGAAAAATTGCTCACAATACCATAATTCTTGATAGAATGGCTGATATTGATACCCATGCCAACTTTTAAGAAGTCAGTGGCTTGAATTTCACCATTCAGGTTTACCGTGTAGCGCTTGTAGTCCTGGTCTTTCATCGGAGATTGCTGATCCAGATATGCCAATGACATATATAATTTAGACTTCTCGGTACCGGCAGACAGTGATAATTGGTGATTATGGGTAACAGCTGTGCGGGTTACATAATCAGTCCAGGGAGTTGTTGGTATATTTGAGGAATCATATACCGGTACTTTTGCAGCATATCCCAATACTTTCTGTTCATATTCAGTAGCGTCACGCAGCACGGGAGTACCATCGGCATTGAACTGAAAGGCTGAATTAAAGACCGGACGTAAGTAAGGATACTTGGTTACACCGCCAAAATAAGCGTCACCATCAATGTCTGGGTCCGGGGCATTACCGTACTTTCCTGTATAGGCACCTGCATTGATATTAGATTGGCGATTCCAGTCAATCAATTCTCCTGAATTCATCCAATCAGTCATTGAATCCATCTTTGAGAATGAAACTGAGCCGTCATAATTGATGGTCACCTTGCCTGTTTTACCTTTCTTGGTAGAAATCAAGACGACTCCATTCGCACCACGTGAACCATAAATTGCGGTGGCAGATGCATCTTTCAGAATTTCCATAGACTCAATGTCATTAGGATTGACGTCAGCCATAGAACCGGCGGTCATAGGAATTCCGTCAATTACATACAGTGGGTCATTGCTTGCATTGATAGAGCGGTTACCACGGATGCGGACATCCCCCAACTCACCGGGACGGTTGTTTGAAGTAATTTGCACGCCGGCAGCTTTACCCTGCATTGCCTGCAATGCATTCTGAACCGGTCGCTCTCTAATGGTTTTTGCTGTCACCTGGGTCAGTGCTCCGGTCACATCACTTTTCTTTGCAACACCATAACCTACAACAACTACCTCATCCAGTATTTCAGCATCTTCTTCTAACGTTATTTGTAAAGTAGAATGCCCTTTTGCCGGAATATCCAAGGTCTTATATCCAACGAAACTTACTTGAATTGTCCCATTGTCGGGAACATTGGAAATTGTAAATTTGCCATCGATATCTGTGATTGTTCCGTTAGTAGTTCCTTTTACTACTACACTGGCACCGATTACGGATTCACCAGTTTTGTCGAGGACGGTACCTGAAATAGTTTTGCTTTGCGCAAAGGCTCCTATAGCCAATACTGAAAACAAAGCAACGAAGAATAGCCGCTGGATTCTACCCAAGCAGCCGGATAAGCTTGTTTTTTTGTCGCTTTTCATACTTTAATTATTAAGTTAAACAAAAGTTAACTTGATAATTAAGGATTAAGCTGCCTGAGGTATAACTCCAAAGGGCTTTTGAAATTACCCGATACAATAAAATGGTTTTAAACTGGATTGGAAATTCCTTTCTCTCTATTTTCTTTTATATATATATGGTATTCTCTCTGTGCAAATTCGGTTATTTCTTGCAAAATAGCATATTTAACCGAGTTTATACCGAATCTGTACCAAGTCTATACCGAATTTGTACTGAATAGATAATATACTTTCATCGGGAGAGCACATAATGAAATGGGGATTTGGTCCATTCCCCTACAATTTAAATTCAACTACTGATTCACATGATACATAAATTTTGGAGGAACCCTGTTAAAACTGCGAATGGTATAACATCGTTTGCTACTTAATTAGCTGATCGAGGATAGCCCTGAACACTTTATCTGCATGCTTTTGCATGATTCGTATATAGTTGAATATAGGCCGGTTATTTTTCATACTATGTCCTATACAATACTCTATTTTTTCTATTTCAATTCCCATATCGTATCCATGTTGGGCAAATGTCTTTCTGGCAGAGTAATATGATACTTTCCTATTAATTCCTGCCAGACTTACCACCTTATATATATGCCTAAAAACTAAGCTATATACTTTTTCATAAGACGAGTATCTTCCAAAAACTAATTTTCCGTTATCTGACATATACTTATTGATGATTTCCTGTGCCTCCGGCTGAATAGTGAAAGCAATTTCGTTCTCACTCTTTTTGCTGTTCCGAGTTTTATGGCGTACATATCGCATATGGTTCCGGTCTTTGAAATCATATTCCATCAAATCCCTTAGATTGATGCCGCCTAAATAATAAGTAAGCATAAATATATCCCGAACCATCACTTGTGTAGTCTTGAATAGCTTTACATCACGTATTTTTTTTAATTCTTCTACGGTTAGGTCCAGTTCCCTGACATTGCTAACCGGCATTTTGAAAAGGACAAAAGGGTGAACCAGATAATTAACGTAGTTCATTTTGCCTGCATAGTTGAGTATAACCTTTATTAGAGTGAGGTAGATTCTAATAGATGTTTCAGATAAACCTTCTTCTTTCATTGCATTGGCAAAACCTTGTATCTGCAATGGGCTTAGTTGTATTAACGGAAAGTCTCCTTTCATGTATTTTTGGATTTTCCTGCAAGCTATGCTATATAGTTTATAAGATTTCTTTTGTTCTTCGGGCCTCATGTAAGAAAGATATTCATTTGCCACGGCATTAAAAGTAATACCCTTCTTCTGCTGTTCGCGAGTGATAAGGTGTATTAACTCTGTACACGATAAAGTTGGTAGGTAGTGAATAGAAGATAAAATTTCTTCGTATTCATATATTATCTTGCGTAGGCAAGCATTAATATTTGCTGCGTTTTCATGTCTTACTACTTTTCCGTTTCTCAATTGGTTTGCAGAGTCCAATATAAATTGAGTTGAAATATATCTGGTTTGCGAACGGTGCGCTACTGCAATTCTTATTCGATGTTTTCCATTGGAGAACTTTTTTGTTGGTACTATTACTATTGAAAGATTAGCCATATTGATTTTTTGGATTTATATGTTTCATGATACAATATTAAAGTAACAAATCATAGATTAAAAAGCCTGCCATAATCAAAATGATACTGGGACTATTCGTTTTGATTTTATTCACAGACGTTGATACTATTTTTCAGTTAGAAAGACTGAATTTTCCATGTTTTGACACAATCCTACATTCTCTTTTTGGCGCTTTGCTCATATATTTGCAACACTTTTTCACAGACAGGAGAGCAAAAATCTCCTGAGAGAATAGAAAACTAACTTTTGTTTAACTTAATAATTAAAGTATGAAAAACAGCAAAGATTTAAGTCTGTTGGGTTGTCTGAACAATATTCAGCGGCTATTCTTCATTACTTTGTTCGCAGTAATCTCTATAGGAGCTTATGCGCAAAGTAAAACAGTATCGGGTACTGTGATTGACCAGACCGGAGAACCGGTTATTGGTGCCAATGTTATCGTAAAAGGCACTACTAATGGCGTTATCACTGACTTGGACGGTAAATTTACTCTCACTAATGTACCGGATAAAGGTACGATTTCTGTTTCTTTTATAGGTTATAAGGACCAGGTGATTCCTGTTGCAGGGAAAACGAGTTTGCAGGTAACGTTGCAGGAAGATAATGCAATGCTGGATGAAGTTGTGGTAGTTGGTTATGGTGTGCAAAAGAAGAGCGATGTGACCGGTGCTATGGCTCGTGTTGGTTCGGAAGAATTGAATGTGAAACCTGTATCAAATGCTTTTGAAGCATTGCAAGGTAAAGCTGCCGGTGTAGATATCACAAGTAGTGAACGTCCGGGTACGATTGGTTCTATTCGTATTCGTGGTAACCGTTCATTAAACGCAAAGAATGACCCTTTGTATGTGGTTGACGGTGTGCCCTTAAATTCTGGTGGTATTGAAACTCTCAATCCGAGAGACATCGAATCTATTGATATCTTGAAAGATGCTTCTTCAACAGCTATCTATGGTTCTCGCGGTGCCAATGGTGTTATTCTGGTTACTACCAAACGTGGTAAAACTGGTGCCATGTCGTTGAACTATTCTGGTTCTGTGACTTTGGAAACTTTGCAAGATAAATCTCCCGCCATGAGTGCCAGCGATTATATCACTTGGCGTCGTTGGGCATATTATAACTCAAATCCAACAGCTAATCCTATGGGAAATCAGCCTAACTATGATAAAGACCAAGCTTATTTCTCTGGTGATAACTATGCTTTGGCAAATGTGAATAAAGGCTGGGAGAATGGATCTTGGGATGGTTCTAAAGTTACTGATACGGACTGGGCAGGTATGGTTACCCGTACAGGTGTTACTCATGAACATACTATAAGCGGTAGTGGTGGTACTGAAATGATGCAAGGATTCTTCTCTTTCGGTTATTTGAATAATGAAGGTACTCAGAAAGGTCAGGAGTACGAACGCTATAACTTCTCTATGTCTTTGGACTTGCAACCTACTCCATGGTTCAAATTGGGTGGTTCTATCAATGGTTCTTATGCAGTTCAGGATTATGGTTACTCTCGTACAGGACAATCTTCTAACTCTGGTCCTACTGATATATATAGTGCTGCGAAGGCCATTCCGCGTTATGCAGTGCCTTATGATGACAAAGGTGATATCATTTTACAACCTGCAGGTTCCGTAACGAATGTGTATACAGTGATAGACGAATGGAATAAGTCTACAGATAATCGTCAGAATTTCCGTGCGCTGGGTAGCTTCTATGCTCAAATGGATTTTGGCAAGATATGGCAACCGTTGGAAGGCTTAAGCTATAAGATTGCTTTTGGGCCTGATTTCCGTTATAATCGTCAGGGAATCTTTATTGATAGTAGTTCGGCAGTTCGTGCAGGTAGCAAAAACTATGCTAAGTGGGCTTCTACCCGTAACTTCTCGTGGACGCTGGATAATATGGTTACTTATAATAAGAAGATTGGTGAGCATCGTTTCGATGTAACTTTGCTTCAGAGTGCTTCTAAAGTCAACACTGAAACTGCTAACATGAGTGAACAAGGTGTATTGATGCCAACATTCATGTGGAACAATATGGGAGCTATAGATATAACCAACAGCGATTATAAAGCTGGTATGGGCACAGGGCTTACTGAACAGCAATTGGCTTCTTATATGGCTCGTATTAACTATTCGTACAAAGACCGTTATTTGTTGACTGTATCAGGTCGTTATGATGGCTCTTCTGTATTGGCAGAGGGCAATAAATGGGATTTCTTCCCTTCTGCAGCTTTAGGCTGGCGTATAGATCAGGAAGCCTTTATGGCAGATATTACCTGGATTAATCAGTTGAAACTTCGTGCTGGTATGGGTACCACGGGTAACTCTTCTGTTGATCCTTATGGAACTTTAGGAGTGATCGGTGCTTATTGGATGCCATTCAGTACAGGTAATACTTTGATTCTGACTACTAATGAACCTTACTATGTGAAGGACCAGAATCTGATGTCTAATAGGAATTTGGGTTGGGAGAAGACTACTCAGTTTAACTATGGTGTTGATTTTAGTTTCCTGAATGGCCGTATTGGTGGTACAGTTGACGTTTACCATTCCAGAACTAAAGACTTGCTGATGTCTATGAAACTTCCTTCACTGACGGGTTATCCTTCGGTAATGTCAAACGTAGGAGAAACAAAGAACTTTGGTGTTGATCTATCAGTGAATGCTGTTCCGGTACGTTATAAGGATTTTGAATGGAATTCAACGCTGAATGTAGCTTATCAAAAAGATGAAATTGTGGAACTTGCTAATGGTAAGCAGGATATGATTGATAACTCATGGTTTATTGGTGAGTCAATCAATATATATTATGGAGTAGCAGCTAATGGAATATGGCAGGAGTCAGAAGCCGCCGAAATGGCTAAGTTTAATGAGAAAGGACATAAATTCTCAGCCGGTATGGTGAAACCTGTTGACCAGAATGGTGACTATGTAATTGATAACAATGACCGTGTTATTCTGGGCAGTAAAAATCCACGCTGGACAATGGGATGGTCTAACAGCTTCACTTATAAAGGCATTGACCTTTCGATTGAACTTTACGGACGTTTCGGTTACATGATTAATACAGGTGGCGAGGGTCAGTTTGGTATGTACAATCAACGTGAAATTGATTATTGGACTCCGGATAATCCAGGTGCAGAATGGCAGAAACCTATTTACAGTACGGCAGGTGGAGATCCTTATTCCAGCTTGTTAGGTTTCAAAGATGCTTCTTTTATAAAGGTACGTAATATCTCTTTGGGATATAATTTTGATAAGAAATTATGTAAGAGCATCGGTCTTAATTCATTGAAACTTTATGCTCAAGCCAAAAACTTAGGCAACCTTTATTCTTCTGTAGATTTCATTGATTTGGATCTTGGTACAACATATTATAACAGAGGCTTTACATTTGGTATTCAAGTAGGTTTCTAAAGTCAAGAATAATAAATATAAAATGGCATATATCATGAAAAATATAAGAAAAAAAGTTTTATTCGGTACGATGGTGCTTGTATTAGCAACCGGTACCTCTTCATGCGGCGATAGTTTTCTGAAAGAAGACGCAGGGCACATGTATACTGATGGAATTCTTGAAACAGAAGAAGGAGTACTTGCTATGGCGGCATCTCTTTATGGCAATCTCCGTTGGCACTTTGGTTATGAATGGGCTTATGGCATCACTCTTTACGGAACGGACGAATTTACGAATGGTGCCGACTTGACCAGTGAACCATGGAATACTTATGATAATCGTTTGAATCCATTGGACTGTAAGAAAGCGAGTGGTGCTGCAAACGATAACTGTCCTGGTGTTTCTGCATTGTGGGATGAAATGTATTATGGCATTTCTACTGCCAATTTGTTGATTTCCAGGGCAAGTACACTGAGTAGTGAAACAACGCGTAATAAAGCGATGGGAGAGGCTTACTTCCTTCGTGGTTATAACTATTATCGTTTGTTTGCCCAATATGGTGGTGTGGTTATCCAGACGACTCCTCCTGACGGCGTTGTGAGAAACTTTAATCGTTCAAGTGCTGAAGAGACACTTAATCAGGTCATTGCAGACTTGGAAGAAGCTTACAACTTGTTGCCGACAGATAAATGGCGTGGTAATGGAACATGGACGAAGTACACTGCGGCACATTTTCTGGCTAAGGCATTACTGTATCGTCAGTCAGAGCGTTGTGCTGACTGGAACTCAGCATATCCCGCAAAAACAGATCTTGACAAATGTATCAAGCTTTGTGATGAGGTAATAGCAGCATGTCCGTTGGCAAAAGATTATAATACACTTTATTCTGAATGGACCGGTGTGGATTGTAAGAATGAAGGTGATGCTGAAATCTTGATGGCAGCGTTGCACAATGATGATAGTTCAACAGTGGGACGTTATGGTAACCGTACTTATAACTACTTTAATCCACAGTTCTCTAACTTCTCCGGTGGTTGGACGCAGCGTGGACAATACATTGGTGGTATGGACTTTCAACGTTGTCGTCCTACAGAATATGCTTATTCTATATTCGACAATGTGAACGATGCCCGTATGTGGAAGACGTTCAAGACTATTTACGGTTTGAACAGCATTGCTAAGAAAGCAGCAAATGTAATGAGCGAAAATGGAATTACTGCCGATCAGGTACCTACTTTGGGTGATGAAGGCATTATCTTTATCTTGAATAAGAAAAGTGATACAACGTTTGATAATGCTCCTTACGGAACGTATGGACGTGGTGCTCAACCGCATTCCTTCGTAAATCCTGAAACTGGTAAATGGGTTCCTAATGTATTCCCGTTGTTCCTGAATGGTAAATATGTACTGAATACTTATGGTGTAAGTGGTGACCCCAGCCAGTCTAACGTTTTCTGTGGCATCAACAAAACAGATGATGGCTCTCGTACGGGCGAAAAAGGTGATGCACACCGTGATGTTATCATGGCGCGTAGTGGCGAAACTTATTTAGTTAAGGCAGAGGCACAGGTTAGATTGGGTGATTACCAAGATGCAATTTCTACTGTGAACGTACTGCGTAAACGTGCTGAATGGAAAGATGGTGAAGATCGTGAATATTATACAGATGGTTCTATGGCTTTCACATCCAATTCTACAGCTACTGCTACATTAGGTAAATGTGTAGATGAGAATGGGGCTAAGTTGACAAATGCACAAGCTTTCAATGCATCATTCATTCAAAAGAATACTTATTTCTTGTCGACTGGTGTTGACCGTTCTGTAAATAAGACGTCTTCAAGTCTGCAAATTACCAGCTACCAGCAGTTGCCCGAGGAAGATGAAGCTGTACTGGCAGAATTGGGGTGTACTGATGTAAAAGATCGTTTGATTAACTTTATATTAAACGAACGTACCCGTGAGTGTTTGGGGGAATGGAATCGCTGGGATGAATTAAGCCGTACTAAAACTTTGTTAAAACGCGCTAAATTGTACAATCCTGAGGCAGCTCCTAATGTTGCTGAAAAGCATTTGCTCCGTCCAATTCCACAGACTTTCATTGACGCTTTGACAAATGAAAGTGGTAAGAATCTGACAGCAGCAGAGAAAAAAGCCTTGCAAAATCCGGGATATGAAGCTGAATAAAAATATTCAATAATAAATTTGACCTTGGAGAAGGAAACTTTTCCAAGGTTTTTTATTTCAAAACCGAACGTAGTTGTGCAGGCGGTGGCAAAAGTCTGTATTTTGAACCTATACGGTTGGTTTCGCAGAGTGTTGTTTTCCATTGGGATATGTTAGGGGCCACCTCATAGTGAATTCATCTATTCAAGCGGAAAATGCTGAGGTGTCGGTGGTAGACGGGCAAAACCTTATGTGATGTCTCGGGTGAAAACTTGCAAATAGAATATTCGGGAGAATTATCTCGCCCTGTCACGTATAATCACTAAACTTGAACTGGAATGATTAATAAATCTAAAGATATACTCCGAATTGGTATTAGTCCTATATATATTATCTATTTTTAGACAATAAAGTTCCTTTTAATCCAAATACTCCATGAATATTCGAAAAACACACTTGCTCATTCTGCTATGCACATTCTGTATTCTTACTCCGGTGTATACACAGCAACCACTTTTTGAGGAATTCAAAAAGACGGCAGGGGATTATGCTGCTCTTTATACCAATAAAGTAGAAGTTGGCTATAGCCCTTATTTTTATATTAACCATCCTTACTGGGATACGGATGAATTTCAGAAAGGTGCAGTTTGCTATAATGGGCTATTGTATACTGATATACAGCTCCGCTATGATACCTATAAGAAACAGTTGATTGTGATTACTCCCGAAAAGCGGATACTTCTTCAGGTGGATATGAGGAAAGTGGATTACTTCATTATTGGTGAGAAGAAGTTTATGCCTCATAAGGATACTTACTCTGCGTTGCTGTATAATAGTCCGCAGATGAGGCTGACGCAATACGTTTTGTGTAGGTTGGGAGCGTCTGTTGAGAAAAATAGGATTAGCTATAGGAAATTCGAGAAGAATGCGCGCTTTGTGTTGTCTAAAGATGATACGGAATATATAGTAACCTCCCGTTCCAGCTTTCTTAAACTCTTTCCGGTCTATAAGAAACAGTTAAAGAGATACGCAAGAGAACAAGACTTGAACTTTAGCATTTCTCATCGTGCTGAGGCTTTGACTGCATTGACAAAATATGCTGATTCTCTGATTAATAAGAAATAGCTATGAAAGTACATTCTATAAAATATATAGCAGTTGTTCTATTTATTATGTCTCCTTTTGCTGTATGGGCACAACAGCTGACGACAGATAGTATTTCTATTTTTGAACTGATAGATGCTGTTGAAAAAAGTACCTCTTGCCGTATCTATACGACAATTGCAGAACCTTTTAAAGTGAAAAGGAGTGAGACTGTAAAACCTACTGCTGAGAGTTTGCGACAGGCATTGACTCCCACACGCTACAAAGTCACTGTTTATGGGAATCAGATATTTATTCTTCCGGATGCGTATTTGTCTACAACCCTTACTCCGGTTCTGAAAGGTGAAAAGAACACAGATGATGAGCAATCTTCTTCTTTTATCCCTATAGTGAAATCTTCTTCTGAGAATAAAGTGTATGAAATAGGAAATAAGTATAAGCCCTCCTCTGAAGAGATGGTGACGTTGACTGGAAGAGTGACGGATTTTAAATCTGGGCAGAATTTGGAAGGCATTAATATTGTACACAGGGAACCGTGGGTTGCCACTGCTACTGATCGTCAGGGAAATTTCACGATTAAGCTGCCTGTAGGATATAACACGATTGAAATCAATGGATTGAATATAAAAGGAACTCGTCGGCAGTTTATGGTCTATGGAGATGGAACTGCCCATATAGAGTTGGAAGAGGAGAATCATCTGCTGGATGAGGTAGTAATTGTTTCCGGACGTGTGCAAAATGTAAGAAGTACCCAGTTGGGTATGGAAAAGTTCCAGCCCAGCTTACTAAAGAATATCCCTACAGCTATGGGGGAAGTGGATCTCTTAAAAATGCTTCAGACTCTTCCGGGTATCAAAACTGTAGGTGAAGCGTCCAGTGGCTACAATGTTCGCGGAAGTGCTGCGGATCAGAATTTGTTATTACTGAACAACGGAACGATTTATAACCCTAACCATCTGTTCGGCTTCTTCACTGCTTTTAATTCGGATATGATAAAGGATGCAGAACTCTATAAAAGTAGTATCCCCAGCCAGTATGGAGGACGCATAGCTTCTGTGCTGAATATCACCAGTAAAGAAGCCAGTAAGGAGAAGTTTACAGGTTCGGCAGGCATCGGGCTTGTGACCAGTAAACTCAATCTTGAAATACCCATCATTAAAGAGAAAACATCGCTTCTTCTGAGCGGACGTACCACTTACTCGGATTGGATTATGAAGTTGCTACCTGAGAAGAGTGGGTACCGTGATGGAAAAGCCGGATTTTATGATTTGGGGGGTGTGTTCTCGCATACACTGAATGAACGGAATAAGCTGAATGTATACGGTTATTACAGTCACGACCGTTTTGCTTTTAACGATAACCAGAAGTATGCTTATAACAATATGAACCTCTCAGCGAATTGGAGAAGCATCTTTTCCGAGAAGTTGACCGGGAATTTTTCTTTCGGTTATGACCATTATGATTATCTGAATGATGAGAGTGTAGAGGAGACAGCTGCTGCCCGGTTGTCATTCGCCATTAACCAATGGTTTGGGAAAGCGGATTTCACTTACAAGCTCAATGATGCCCATACGTTGAATTTCGGACTTATGAGCCAGTTTTATAATATAAATTCGGGAACTTATGAACCGTTGCATGAAAGTTCATTAGTAAAACGGGATCAGCTTCAGAAGGATAAAGCTATGGAAAGTGCCATTTATATCGGTGACCAATGGGAAGTAACTCCTAAACTATCTGTAAATGCAGGCATACGCTACTCCATGTTCAACCTCTTGGGGCCGCGTACCTATTATACTTATCAGGATGGCATGCTTCCCTCTTCTGCTACCCTTGTCGATTCCGTATCAGTGGGTAGTGGAAAAGTCGTTAAAACTTATCAAGGACCTGAATTCAGACTATCTGCCCGGTATGCTTTCAATGATGACTTCTCGGTAAAGGCGGGTTTCAACACAATGCGGCAATATATTCATAAGGTGTCGAACACTACGATTATGTCGCCCACGGATACTTGGAAACTGAGTGATGCTAACATAAAACCTCAAAATGGCTGGCAGTTGGCAGCAGGAGCCTACTATAACACTCCCGGGCAGGTACTGGAATTATCAGTGGAAGGATACTACAAGAAACTCAATGATTATCTGGATTATCGCAGTTCTGCCAAGTTAGTGATGAATCATCATTTGGAAACGGATGTGATAAACACGGAAGGTTATGCCTATGGCGTTGAGGTCCAGGTGAAGAAACCGTCAGGTAAGTTGAACGGATGGGCAAGCTACACTTATTCCCGCACGTTCCTGCGCCAGAATGACCCGCGTATAGCCCGCCCCGTCAATAATGGTGAATGGTATCCGACGGAATATGACAAACCGCATGACTTCAAGCTGGTAGGAAACTATAAGTTCACCCGCCGATACAGTGTATCTTTCAATATGGATTACAGTACAGGACGCCCTACCACTATCCCTGCCGGACAATACTATGACCAAGGCTTGAAGTCTATGCAAGTATATTACACGGACCGTAATAGTTACCGGGTTCCAGATTACTTCCGCCTTGACCTTGCTTTCAATGTGGAGCCGAGCCACCATCTGACTCTGTTGACGCATAGTTCTATTTCTTTCGGTATCTATAACCTGACCGGAAGAAAGAATGTTTACTCCATTTATTACGTATCTGAAAAAGGGAAAATACAAGGATATAGGATGTCCATTTTTGGTGCTCCCATTCCCTTTATTACTTATAACATTAAATTCTAAAGCGGTATGAAGAAGAGAATGAATATATTAGTCCTGGCAGGTTTACTATTGTTTACTCTGAGCAACTGTATTGATGAATTTAATGCGAAACTTCCGGATGACGGTGTAGGGTTATTAGTGATTGAGGGCAATATCATTTCGGATAGTACCGTGGTGTTTGCATTGAGCCGCACCTTTTCTTTGAATGAGGAAGACTTGCCCGAAGGGTATAACCAGATTGTTGCCGATGTCAGTGTGGTAGGGGATGACGGGACGCGCATCATAGGAACTTCTATTGGCGATGGCCGGTATCAAGTGCGGATTGGAACATTGAATAAGCAGGTTCGTTATGGACTGGAAGTGAAGTATGAAGGGGATACTTATAATTCTGAACTTCAATATCCGATAGAAACCCCCGCAGTTGCAGATGTCACCTTTGAGCAGCCGGAGAATTACGGCACTATATATATACGCCTTTCTACACAGAAAGCGGACGGCACGGTATATTATATCTGGACTTATGAAGAAGACTGGGAAGTGAGAGCGGCATTTTATTCCAAGTGGATTTACGACCCGTTGACAGAAAAGGTTCAGATTTTCGAAAAAGCTCCTTATGCACAAGGTTGGGGGCATTCCGAATCCAGTAAAACGCTTGTAGGTTCTACAGAATCGAATGTAGAGAATCTGTTGAAGAATAAAAAAATGTATTCTATTGCTTCCGACAATATTAGGGTTTCGTATTATTATAGTACGCTGATTAAGCAGAGGGCTTTGTCGAAAGGAGAATTTGAGTATTATGAGAATAAGGCGAAACTGAGTGAGAGTATGGGTGGGTTGTTTACTCCCCAACCATCGGAACTACCTACCAATATCACTTGCAGTAATCCGGATAAACAAGCGATAGGCTATGTGGGAGTCAATATGAATGTAAGTGAATATCGACTTTATATTTCGACTAATGATATACAATATGATAATCCGTATGATTGTAGCTGTCTGACGGATGAAGAGATAGGCGGCAGGTCTAACCATGATTTGTATTTGGATGGGTATCGTATTGCTTATCCTGATATACTAAGTTACCAGTGGGCCCCAAAAGAATGCACAGACGTTCGCACTTTGGGTGCAACTCTCAATAAACCTTCTTTCTGGCCGTTACCGGACAGAGAATATTAATATCAGAAGTATCATGAAGAAAATAATATCCATCATCATTTGTTTAATTTCAGTAGTGGCTTTGCAGGCTCAGATTACTGAATGCATGAGAATATATACTGATAAGGACAATTATCTGGCAGGGGAAGATTTGTGGATAAAGGTTTGTGTAACCGACTCCGCATTTGGTGAAAGTCTGACAAGTAAAGTGGCCTATGTGGAAATTAGTGATATGCGCCAGATGTATGTACAAGGTAAGATAGCCCTGCAAAATGGTGTAGGGTGGGGGCATGTCCGCTTTCCTCAGACGATGCATTCGGGCACTTATCAGCTTACGGCATATACCCGTTATATGAGGAATCAGTCAGCAGATAGTTTTCCAAAGAAATACATTGCTGTGTTGAATACCAATCAGGCTATGGAGGAAGATAATGTGGAAGTCCTGACGGATTCAGCGGCCTTGATTTCTGATAATATGATTACTTCTCCGTTGCGTTTGTCAACAGATAAATCCGTATACGGTAACCGTAACAGGGTGATTTTGAAATTACCCCAGTTGTCGCCTAATATGAAAGAACTCTCTTTATCTGTAGTGAGGAAAGACTGTGTGATGCCTGCTTTTCCAACTTCCGGTTATTTATTAAAATCGGACAATGATCCTGATAATCATCTTATTGCCGAATGTGAGGGACATATCGTAGTCGGGAGGTTGATAGGAGCATCTGCTGATTCTGTGGATGCACGGTTGTCTTGTGTGGGTAAGGATATCCGGATTTTTGATGGACAATCACAACCTGACGGCACTTATGCCTTTTATACTTCGGGAATAACGGATATGCAGGATATTGTTTTGTCGGCTTTGCCGGGAAGCGGGCGTCAGGCTCGATTGGAAATAGCTTCCCCTTTTGCCGGGATACTACCCGCAAAACTTCCGAAACTCCGCATAGCATATAATGAGGAAGCATTGGTAGAACGTAGTATCGGAGCGCAACTACACCACATCTTGCCGGTTGACTCTACCCATAACAAGAGTATCTTGGAACAATTGCATGATTTTTATCCATCAATCAGTTACAATCTGGATGAATATGTTCGTTTCAATACAGTGCGTGAAGCATTCATTGAGTTTGTGATGGGAATACGCGTAAGTAAATCGGAAGGCAAAACGATTATCAGGCTATTGCAAGAGGATATGAAACGCTTTAGTAGCTTGAAAGCATTAGTATTGATAGATGGAGTTCCTATTGAAAATCATGAGACAGTGCTGGACTATAATGCGCGCCTATTGCACTTTATTCATCAATATAGTGGCAGATATACATTTGGCGGCAAACTGTATGATGGGATTGTTTCGTTGATAACACATAAGGGTTCACTTCCCGGATTGCGTCTGGACGAGAATTCCCAACTGTTTGCTTATGAGTTTCCGCAAAACAGGCCTGCCTTTGTGACTCCGGTGTATGCTTTGGAGGAGCAAATAAAATCTCGTATTCCTGACTTTCGCCATACGCTTTACTGGAATCCGGAAATTACGCCTGCAACGGATACCGTTAGTTTCTATACGTCGGATATGAAAGGGCGGTACGTGGTTACTTTGCAAGGGATTACCGCTACAGGTGAAGCGGTTAGAACCCAGTGCGAGTTTGTTGTGCAGTAATTCTAATCAGCCAGCATTCGTCTTCTATACTCGGTCGGGGTAAAACCGGTATTCCTCTTGAAAGATTTGTTGAAATGGGATATTGTATCGAAACCACATTCGGTGCTGATTTGGGAGATATTCATATTGTCTAAGGAGAGTAGCTTGCAGGCATATCCAATGCGCATGTCCAGTATGTAGTTTTTCAGGGTTTTGCCTGTCTTACTTTTAAAGAAACGGCAGAAGGAGGCAGGAGACATGGCAGCCAGACAAGAGATTTCATTTAAATCCATATGGCGCGTATAGTGTTGGTTCAGATAGGCAAGGATTTTGTCTATCCGGGAGTTGCCGTGTATCTGGTCCATTTGCTCCGAGGGAGGAAGAATGACTTTGGAACTTATATCGGACATCTCTTTGAACAGTTGCAGGATAGATAGAATCTGATCCATGCCGGACTCCAAAGGAATATTTTCAAGTAAGTCGATTGCTTTACCGGAACATCCGGCAGGAAAGTATATGCCTCTCTGTGAATCATCCAACAGCTTTTTTATTTTGGTAAACTGGATGTAGTGCCGTATGGAATACTGCATAAAGTCCTGTTCAAACTGTATGATGGTGCCTTTGGTCCGGAGATTGCTGTCGGCGGCATGATAGATGTCGTCGCTCTTCATGTAGTGGGGGAGGTTGGAACCAATCAGGATGAAATCCCCGTCTCTAAAGTTTTCCATGCTGTTTCCGATGAAGCTGGTTCCCGTGCCTTCTTTGAAATAGATGATTTCATATTCGGCATGAAAATGCCATGGGTATGTAAAGTGAGCATAATCATAGAAACGGGCTTTGATGGGCGATGACTCTGAGATAGGGAGTTGCTCATTTATCATTCTTCGGGTGGCTGACTTCATAAGTGGCAAATTTAGAGTTATTCTTTGCAAATATAGGAAAAAAAGTCCGTGAATCAATTCGCTATTTTTGCAAAAGAATAATCAAATATACAGAAGCTCTAACGTATAATTAGTAGTAACTTCATTCTCCTCCTTCTTGAAGGAGGAGAGTTAGGATACTTTTATTACGTTGAACATTAATGAATAAATAAAGAACGAAAATGGAAAAGACTTGGAGATGGTTTGGCAAGAAGGATAAGATTACGCTGGATATGCTGAGGCAGATAGGCGTAGAAGGTATTGTAACCGCTTTGCACGATGTGCCGAATGGTGAAATCTGGACAGAGGAAGCTATTAATGATTTGAAGAAACACATTGAATCCTATGGCTTGCGCTGGTCTGTGGTGGAGAGTTTGCCGGTTTGCGAGGCAATCAAATATGCAGGGCCGGAGCGTGACCAACTGATAGAAAACTATAAAGTCAGTCTGGCAAACTTGGGAAAATGTGGCGTGAAGACTATCTGCTATAACTTTATGCCAGTTATCGACTGGATACGTACGGACTTGCAGCATCCCTGGGCTGACGGTACGTCATCCCTCTATTTTGACCGCGTTCGTTTCGCTTACTTCGACCTCCGCATCCTCGGACGCAAAGGAGCTGAGAAAGACTATTCTCCCGAAGAACTGGCGAAAGTGGCGGAACTGGACAAGACAATCACTGAAGCCGAGAAAGACGACCTCATCGACACGATTATTGTGAAGACGCAAGGTTTCGTAAACGGTAATATTAAGGAAGGAGATAAGAATCCGGTGAATATCTTCAAGAAATTGCTGGCTTTGTACGAAGGCATCGACCGTGATGCACTTCGTGAAAACATGCGCTATTTCCTTTCTGCCATCATGCCTGTATGTGAAGAGTATGGTGTGAATATGTGTGTGCATCCTGATGACCCACCGTTTCAGGTATTGGGCTTGCCTCGCATTGTGACGAATGAAGAAGATATCGCTTGGTTCCTGAATGCAGTGGATAACCCACACAATGGATTAACTTTCTGCGCAGGTTCACTCAGCGCAGGCGAGCATAACGATACCCGTGATTTGGCGAAGAAGTTTGCAAAGCGTACTCATTTTGTGCATCTGCGCAGTACGGCTGCCATGCCTGGCGGCAACTTCATAGAAAGCTCCCACCTGGAAGGACGCGGACACTTGATTGACCTTATCCGTACCTTCGAGAAAGAAAACCCGGGACTCCCCATGCGTGTAGACCATGGTCGGATGATGCTGGGTGATGAAGACAAAGGTTACAATCCCGGATACTCATTCCACGGCCGCATGCTGGCACTGGCACAGGTGGAGGGAATGATGGCAGTGATACAGGATGAAATTAATAATTAAAAATTAAAAAAAGACATTATGAACGAACAATTCAGTATTGCAGGCAAAGTGGCAGTGATCACTGGTGCCGGTGGTGTATTGGGTGGCAGTATTGCCAAATGTTTTATGGAACAAGGTGCTAAAGTTGTAGCGGTCGATATTCGTCAGGAACAACTGGACAAGCGCGTGGAAGAACTGAAGACTTACGGTGAAGACATTATCGGCATCGTAGGTAATGTGCTGGACATTGCCAGCCTCGAAAAGTTGGCCGACGATATCGTTGCTAAATGGGGACGTGTTGACATCCTGCTGAACATTGCCGGCGGCAACATGCCGGGTGCTACCCTTGCTCCCGACCAGAACTTCTTTGATATGGACATCGCGTGCTGGGATAAAGTGACCAGTCTGAATATGAACGGAACCGTTTACCCGTCTCTGGTATTCAGCAAAGTGATGGCTAAACAAGGCAAAGGATGCATTGTGAATGTATCTTCTATGGCAGCTTACAGTGCCATCACTCGTGTTCCGGGCTATTCGGCAGCGAAAACAGCCGTTGCCAACTTCACTCAGTGGCTGGCAAGCGAACTTGCATTGAAGTATGGAGACGGTATTCGCGTGAATGCCATCGCTCCGGGCTTCTTCATCGGCGACCAGAACCGTGCAGTCCTCATCAACCCCGATGGCTCACTGACGGACCGCAGTAAGAAAGTACTGGCTAAGACCCCGATGAAACGTTTCGGTGATATCAACGAGTTGAACGGTGCCGTACAATTCCTGTGCAGCGATGCCGCCAGCTTCGTGACGGGAGCGTTACTGCCGATTGATGGTGGTTTCAGTGCATTCAGCGGAGTATAAGAACTGTTGCCGGAATACACCGGAGAACGGGCTATTATAAAAACAGGCAGATGAAGTTGAATCTTTATCTGCCTGTTTAAGTATCTACCCTATGTATGGTCAATACTGAAGTATGAAGCTTTCCGCCACTTTCAGAAAACGTTCATGCCCTTTCTTATTCAGATGTGCCGTATCCTTGTTTCCCTGGAAATATATTTTCCTGAAAGTATCGTTATCGGCATAGATACTCCCTTTCCTGGCACAGTCGAAAATGGGAATACTGTAATTGCCGCAGACTTCAATCATTGCATCTACTATTTTCTCCGAATTACTTCCTTTGAAGTCCTTGCAGTTCCACCGGGTGAAAAAGAATATCTTGGCTGTGGGATATTTCTCAACAAGTCCTTCACAAAGTATTCCCAGCCTGTCTTTAAAGTTGCCTATGCCTCCGATGGAGTCCAGCTTGAAGGAATCATTGTGCCCGCCAATTACGATGACATAGTCTAAACTGTCCGGCATTTCCTTATACCTTAAATACATGGCTTCTCCCCAGCGGGGACTGGAATAGGCTATGCTGCTTCCGTTTCTTCCGTAATTGAAATACTCCATGCCATGTTTCCGGGCGAAAGCATAGTGCCAGGTATTTTCTACGGGTTCTTTATGGTTTCTGACATAGCTGTCTCCAATGACACCTATGCGTTTGCCTTTAAGTTCATCTGATGACGAATCGGTAGTTGCCGGCTGTGCATGGCTGACGATGGCAGACAGACAACAGCCCGTAAATAGTAGTTTCTTCAGGATTGATTTCATTCTCATACTTATCGGATTTTTATGGTTAGTATTGTAGGTTTCTTGCCACAGGACTGGCAAGACTTTGCCACTGCATTGGCAGTAGCTTGCCAGTCCTGTGGCAAAAGTTTGCCAATGCAGTGGCAAAGACTTGGCAATGTATCTGCAACAATAAGGCCTGCCTATTGCTTCAGTGCGAATACCAATACCCCTGCCGTAGGAATATCTGTTGTCCCTATCAGAGCTTTCGCCCCTGCCGGAAGCGTAAACGAGTAAGGCTTGTCACTGTAATTAAGTACGATGCCCAATCCGTTGCGATACTCCATTGTCACGCCATAGGGCAAGTCCATGACGGGGATGTTCAGTTCAGCATACAGCTTTTTCAATACATCCTTTTCCAGAGCGCCGTCCGTGCTATCGATGCCTACATACGTGATGCTGCCTTTGCCGAGTTTTCGGGTGCTGATTGCAGGTTTTCCTTCATAGAATTCTTCGATATACTTGCCCCATGTATGGCAGTCCTTACCCGGTTTCAGTATCTCACCCCAAGTATTCCAGGTGTATTCCTTACCGTCCATGACGTACTTTCCCGGTTCTTCGGGAAGGAGGAGGTCGTAGAATTCCATCTCATTGCCCGTCAGCTTGTCAATCATGGAGCCGAAGGGAGCTTCGGGCAGACGGCCGTAACGGTCTTTTTGTGCAGTGCGGCAGGTCAGCACCAGGTTTCCGCCTTGCTTTACGTATTCGGTCCAGCGGTCCACGAGTGCTTTGTCTGCCATCTGATAGGCAGGGACAATCACTACCGGATATTGTGACAAGTCTTTGCTTTCGTTGATGATGTCCACTGGGGCGCCGAAGCTTTTCAGGGTGCGATAGTACTTCTCGACGTGGCCCATTGTGTTCCAGGTGCGGTTCTGTTTCTGCCGCTCGATGCTCCATGCGTTCTCGTGGTTGAAGAGGATGGCGGTGCGGCGTGCCCGGTAATCGGCAGGCTTCACCTCACGGGCTTTTGCCTGGGTGCGTAGTTGCTTGATTTCTTTCATGAATTGTTCAAACTCCCGTCCGCCGGGGGTGATGGTGGTGCCGTCTGTGTTTACAATGCCGTAGTGGTATTGCTCTGTTCCGTAGAGTGGCTGGCGGTAGCGGTAGGTACATGTGAAGTCGCTTCCACCGGCAAAAACACTCCATAGCCACAAGCGTACGGCACCGGGCAGGGGTTGCGGGTTGATGCTTCCCCAGTTCACTTGTCCCGGCTGGAGTTCCATTACTCCGTAGGTGCCTTGCACGGGGCGGAAGAAGTCGTTGGCAAAGGCGATGCGCAACGGGTTGCCCACACGGTATCCGCGACGGCCGATGCCTTCGTTGTCGCCGTATACCATGTAGCGGGTATAGCTCACAAAGTCAAGGTCGGGGCTGCCACCGATATGTCCTTCATCATAATTGGGGATGTAGTTTGTGGTCACCCATTGGTTGCGGGCATGCTTCTTGATGAGCAGGCATTGCTCGTTCAGGAAGTCATTCGTCTGCCCGGCGGCAAAGCGGCGATAATCCAGAATCTGGTGATGATTCATGAACATCTGGGCGGTTTTGGGAAGGGTAATCTCATCGAAAGACGAGTAAACCTCGCTCCAGAAGGCTGTGCCCCAGGCATCGTTCACTTCCTTAATATTGTTGTGGTACTTATTTCTCAGGAACTGGCGGAAAGCTACTTCGGCAGCAGGATTATAATCGAACTGCACGGCAGGTTCGTTGTCGAGCTGCCAACCGATGATGCGCGGGTCGTTGCCGTAATGCTGTGCCAGCTTCTCTATCATCTTGTAAGATAGTTCCCGGTAAACGGGAGAAGCAAACGAGGCATGCTGGCGTGCGCCGTGGTCGAGGATAGTTCCGTCTTCCTGCTTAATCAGGATTTCCGGATACTTGCGGCTCAACCAGACGGGTGGGGTGGCGGTAGAAGTGCACATGATAACCTTCAACTGGTACTTATCGGCCAGGGCAACCGCTTTGTCCAGCCAGGTGAAGTCATACTTCCCCTCTTCCGGTTCCAGTTGTGCCCAGGCAAACTCAGCGAAGTGCGTGAACTCGAAGCCCAGTTCGTGCATTTGTTTGAAATCGCGTTCCCACTGGCTCTCGTCCCAGTGTTCGGGATAATAGTAAGCACCAGTCAGGGTGAGGTCTTTGTCATTGAACCATGCAGGTTGTGCAAAGAGCATTCCGGTCGTCAGACAGGCGCAGAGTAAGATGAAAATCTGTTTCTTCATGGGTATTTTACTTGATAGGTTTATATATAGGCAAAGGTACGGGACGGGGCGAAAACAGCCTATGGAAAATAGTACAAATCTATGCAATATAGAGTCTTTTTAGATGAATTTCCATGTAAATGTACATGTTTCCATTCGTTGGGATAGTGAAAAGGCCTATTTTCGCAGCATAATTAATAAACGGAATATAATGGATACTATGAAGAGAAATCTTACTATCATATTATTGTTGTTCCTTGCGCTGGCAGAGATGAAAGCGCAGGCACTTCCTTTCCGTTTATCTAAAGGGGCGGGCACTTTCCGCCTGGGAATAGTGGCGGGCGACAAGAGCCGTTGGCTGGACGAATGTGAACTGGAAAAAACGGGAGACCGGACATACATAATAAAGGATGCATTGTTAGGAATAGGTAAAATTAGGTTAATGATATGCCCTCTCACGGATACTAAAGGGTTGTTAGTAGAGGTTTCCGGCTCCCGTTTACCAGAAAATCTGTCCTTGTGCTGGGCCTTTGGGGCTTGCAACGAAGACGAAGCGCTCTCAGGACAAGGCGCTGTAATCTTTCCCGAAGCCTGCCGGGACAATGTATTCAGCGATGAAGAAAATGCTTTCACGGTGTACTATGGTGCAAGTATGGCCCTGCGCGTCACGCAGGGGATAGCGCCTGTCGGTTCGGAACTCCGCCTGTCGGATGCCCGTCGGCAAACGTCGCCACTCGAGTTGTATCACTCCGGAAAGAAAACGGATGCTCCTGTCATTTCCTCTCTTTATTCCTGGAATGCGAAGGAGAAATGCTACTTCTGTTTCTATAAACAGAATGCTGGGGCGGATTATAATTACTTCATGTTGCCGCAACTGTTTGAAAAGGAGAGTAAGAGATGAAACGTTTAGCTTTATTCATATCGGCCTGTTGCTGGATGCTTGTGATGCAGGCAGCCATCCATAATGTGAAAGATTATGGTGCCCGGGCCGACGGGGTGACTATCGACTCGCCCGCCATCAACCGTGCCATTTCTGCGGCTTCTGCCGGAGGCGGCGGAACGGTGTATGTTCCTGCGGGTGAATATGCCTGTTACTCCATCCGTCTTGCCAGCCATGTTCATTTATATCTGGAACAAGGTGCGCGCATCATTGCCGCTTCACCCACTCCCGACGGAGGATATGATGAGGCGGAACCCAACGAGCACAACCGTTATCAGGACTTCGGCCACAGCCATTGGAAGAACTCCCTCATCTGGGGAATCGGCCTGGAAGACGTAACCATCAGCGGACCGGGACTCATCTATGGCCGTGGACTGACCCGTGAAGAGAGCCGTCTGCCGGGAGTGGGGAATAAGGCCATCAGCCTGAAACTTTGCAAGAATATCACACTGAAAGACTTCTCTATGTTGCGTTGCGGGCATTTCGCTCTGTTAGCTACGGGAGTGGATAATCTGAGTATCATCAACCTGAAAGTGGATACTAACCGTGATGGGTTTGATATAGATTGTTGCAAGAATGTACGTATCACCGGATGCAGCGTTAATTCTCCCTGGGATGATGCCATCGTATTGAAAGCCTCTTATGCCCTCGGTAGTTTCAGGGATACGGAGAATGTGACTATTTCCGACTGTTACGTCAGCGGCTACGACCGCAGCACCATGCTGGATGCCACCTGGCAACGCGATGAGCCTCAGGCTCCCGACCATGGCTATGTGACGGGACGCATCAAGCTCGGCACAGAATCCAGCGGCGGTTTTAAGAATATCGCCATTACAAACTGCATATTCGAGCGTTGCCGTGGCCTTGCCCTTGAAACTGTGGACGGCGGACGGCTGGAAGATATTGTCATCAGTAACATTACGATGCGGGATATTGTGAATGCTCCTTTCTTCCTGCGCCTCGGCAAGCGTATGCGCAGCCCCGAAGGTACTCCGGTGGGGGCAATGAAACGCATTCTTATCAGTAACGTCAATGTGTTTAATGCCGATTCTCGCTATTCCTCCATAATCAGCGGCGTGCCGGGAGCGTTGATTGAAGATGTGACATTCAGCAATATCCATATTTACCATCAGGGAGGATATAGTGCGGAAGACGGTCAACGCATCCCGCCTGAGAATGAAAAGACTTATCCGGAGCCGTGGATGTTTGGTACTATTCCGGCAAAGGGTTTTTATATCCGTCATGCCCGTGGCGTGACTTTGAACGATGTACACTTCCATTACAAGCAGGCGGACGGCCGTCCTTTGTTGGTGACGGATGATGCCGATGGGTTGGTATATCGGAATATAACAGTGGACGGTAAAGAGTATAAGAATTAATAAATTTATAACCACACCATGAAAAAGAAACTATTAGGAGTTTTCCTCTTTATGAGCCTCATATGCGGGAGCGTTATTGCCCAAGAGCTACCCGACAAGAAAGAGACGCTCAAGAATCTGGTAAAAGTGAATGATTACTTTATGAAGAAGTATGCGGACTATCGTACTCCGTCTTACAATGGCATCATACGTCCCAGTAATATCTGGACACGTGCCGTGTATTATGAGGGATTGATGGCGTTGTACTCCATCTTTCCCCGTGAAGAATATTACGATTACACCTATCAATGGGCCGACTATCACAAATGGGGAATGCGCAACGGAAACACCACGCGCAATGCGGACGACCAGTGCTGCGGACAGGTTTATATAGATTTGTATAACATGTCTTCCTGTCCGGAGAAGATCAGGAAAATCAGGGCCAGCATCGATATGGTAGTCAACACCCCGCAGGTGAATGACTGGACTTGGGTGGATGCCATACAAATGGCAATGCCCATCTATGCCAAGCTGGGTAAGTTGACAGGAGAGCAGAAATATAATGATAAGATGTGGGAAATGTACAGCTATTCCCGCAACGTGCATGGCAAGAACGGACTCTTCAATCCGAAAGACGGATTGTGGTGGAGAGACGCCGATTTTGTGCCTCCTTACAAGGAACCGAATGGAGAGGATTGTTATTGGAGCCGTGGGAACGGTTGGGCATACGCTGCATTAGTGCGCGTTCTGGAAGAAATTCCGGCAGACGAACTGCATCGTGCGGATTACATTAATGACTTCCTTGCAATGAGCAAGGCTTTGAAGAAGTGCCAGCGTACGGATGGCTTCTGGAATGTGAGCCTGCATGACGAAACGAACTTCGGTGGAAAAGAGACAAGCGGCACGGCGCTGTTTGTTTACGGTATGGCTTGGGGCGTGCGCAAGGGGCTGCTGGACAAGAAAGAATATCTGCCGGTATTGCTGAAAGCCTGGAATGCAATGGTTCAGGATGCTGTTCATCCGAATGGTTGCCTGGGATATGTGCAAGGAACAGGGAAAGAACCGAAAGACGGCCAGCCGGTGACCTATGATAAAGTACCTGATTTTGAGGATTACGGTGTAGGTTGCTTTCTGTTGGCAGGAGCAGAAGTTTATAAATTGAATTAATTAGTAACAGATTTCATAGATTATAGTATAATTGATCGGATGAATCAATTAGGGGGAAGGAGGGACTGTGAAGTCGTTCCTTTTCTTTTTCTTTGCGAGATAAACGATAACTAACATAAAATGACAGAGTATATGAGACAGATTGCAGTATTAATGATTTGGGGTGTGTTGATTGCATTTAGTGCGAACGCACAAAGCTATAAATTCGACTTCACACCTGGTAAGAAAGTAAAAGATGGATATGTCAAAGTGATACCTACTGACCGGTATGACGAAGAAAAAGGTTATGGATACGATTTATCCGCCTCTCCCGATGGCAAGAGCAAGGCTCCTTTCTTCTTCTCTGTTGCCGTGCCCGATGGAAACTATCACGTCACAGCCATTGTCGGTAGCAAACGCAGTGCAGGAGAAACCACTCTGCGAGGAGAGTCCCGCCGCCTCTTCTTCGAGAATGTAAAGACAAAAAAGGGAGAATTATCTTCCTGCTCCTTTACAATCAACAAACGTAATATACATATTTCGGAAACAGAAGATGTACGCATCAAGCCCCGTGAACGCAGCAAACTGAACTGGGATGATAAACTGACTTTGGAATTCAACGGAGATGCTCCTCAACTGACCGAATTAATCATCAACCGCGTGGAAAACGTTCCTACTATTTTCCTATGCGGTAACTCCACCGTAGTGGATCAGGATAATGAGCCTTGGGCCAGTTGGGGACAAATGGTTACCCGTTTCTTCACTGATAGTATCTGTTTTGCTAATTATGCTGAATCCGGCGAGTCGGCCAATACCTTTATAGGTGCCGGTCGCCTGAAGAAAGCCTTGACGCAAATGGAGCCAGGCGATTACATCTTTATGGAATTTGGTCATAATGACCAGAAGCAGAAGGGACCTGGCAAAGGTGCTTTCTATTCCTTTATGACAAGTCTGAAAACTTTTGTAGATGAGGCACGTGCCCGTGGTGTACAGCCGGTATTGGTAACACCTACCCAACGTCGCAGTTTCGATGGGAATGGCAAGATAAAGGATACCCATCTAGACTTCCCCGATGCAGTGCGTTGGCTGGCAGAAAAAGAGAATATCCCTTTGGTAGATTTGCATGCTATGACCCGTATCTTATATGAAGCAATGGGAGTAGACGAATCTAAACACGCTTTCGTGCACTATCCTGCCAATACCTATCCGGGACAGAATAAACCTTTGGCAGATAATACCCATTTTAACCCGTATGGTGCTTATCAGATAGCTAAATGTGTAATTGAAGGAATGAAGAAAGCAGAGCTACCCTTTGTGAAATTTCTGCGTACAGATTATGAAGGATATAACCCTGCCCAACCGGATGCCCGCGAAAGCTTTAAATGGAATGATTGTCCATTTACGGAAATTGAGAAGCCAGACGGTAATTAGGAGAGAATAGAATACAAATTACGCGAATTACGCAAATGTTTCTCTGAGTTTTAAAGAAACTATATTCGCGTAATTTGTGTTCAGGTACTCTGCTTTCGAACTGTTTTTTTAAATCTTTCACTATATTAGCTTTTCCGCATCCGGTATTATAATTTCCCCTCTGTGGAGTGTCAGTAGTCCCTCTTCCTGCATACCGTTCAAAGCTTTCGATACGCTCAACCGTGTATCATTGATAGCATCGGCAAGCTCTTCCATCTTAATTTTTAATATCTTTTCTCCCGAAGGGCGTTCAATGTGCGAAAGAATAAAATCCGCAATACGCGCTTCAAGTTTATCAGGCACTTTCGTCCACAAACGGTTATAGCAGGTTTGTGCCCGGTTGCTGATGATATTCATATAGTTAAGGCGGAAGATTTCATATCTGAACAAATCATTCATAACAAATGCTTTACTGATAGTTACGGTACGTACTTCTGTGCGTGCTACGTGAGTAGATACATAGGAAGTATTCATACCGAATAAAGATTGCGGTTCTATCAGGTAAGGTGCCTGGAAGAACTCTGTAAAGGTGTAAGAGTTATCTGTAGATGAAGTAGATGAAGCGATTTCTCCATTCAAGATAAATACCAGTTGCCCACATGCCGCACCTTTTTTTACTAAAACTTCTCCAGCTTTGTGCTTGGTGAAATGTAATTTAACTTTTCCTAATATACTGGTGAAGTCCTCGTGAGCGAGGCCTTGAAATAGTGGTAATTGGAGCAGGGTGTCATACATCGTTTCCATATCTTTATCAACTTCTTGTTTGAAAACAAATGTAGGCATAATAGCTATCTGGCGTAAACACTTAGCCTTTCTTTTTGTTTTTTTTATTATTTCTTAAACGTGCTATTCATTCAAGTAATTAAATCTTGCGGAATGCATAAAAATCGATTATCTTTGCAAAAAAAAGGAGGAACGTATGTTTGCAGCATTCAATTTACAACAAATGATAAGTGCTTTTATCGTACTATTCGCAGTTATCGACATTATTGGTTCTATTCCTATCATCATCAATCTGAAGGAAAAAGGAAAGGATGTGAACGCATTGAAAGCGACGTTGATATCCTTTGCATTGTTGATCGGCTTCTTTTATGCCGGAGATATGATGTTAAAGTTATTTCATGTGGACATTGAGTCGTTTGCCGTTGCCGGTGCATTCGTTATCTTCCTGATGTCTCTGGAAATGATTCTGGATGTGGAAATATTCAAGAATCAAGGGCCTATCAAGGAAGCTACTTTAGTACCTCTGGTCTTTCCGTTGCTGGCTGGTGCCGGTGCATTCACCACTTTGCTATCCCTTCGCGCGGAGTATGCCAGTGTCAACATTATCATTGCTTTGGTGCTGAACATGTTATGGGTGTACTTTGTGGTCAGTATGACTGGACGTGTGGAGCGTTTCCTGGGCAAAGGCGGCATTTATATCATTCGTAAGTTCTTCGGTATCATTCTGCTGGCTATATCCGTGAGATTGTTCATGGCGAACATTACGTTGCTGGTGGAGGCGCTACATAAGTAGCGCCTGCCGAGCTTTTATTTTTAATAACTGTTTATTAATCCGTTATTGTCACTTTTACTTTCTTATCCTTCACAAGGATGTAATATTCACCATTATCCAGGAAACGTTCTCCATTGGAGTTGACGAAGCTCAAATCACGCATCGGCTCTACTTCAAAGCGGAATGTATGTGTCTCACCTGCCTTAATCAGTTGCTTGTCGAAATGTTTCAGTTCCTTGACCGGGCGTGTGATCAGACAGAACGGGTCGGAAATATACCAGTGTACCACTTCCGCACCATCACGTTTCCCGGTATTGCTAACCGGAATTTCTACTGTGAATTTCTCATTACGCTTGATATCAGCTTTTGAAATTTTGATGTCACCGTAACTGAAAGTTGTATAGCTCAGACCGTATCCGAATTCATATAATGGAGTAGAAGGGATGTCCTGATACTTGCCACTATTGGGGCGTGCACTTTTACGCTGGTTGTAATAGAGGGGAATTTGTCCGGTGGAACGGGGGAAAGTGATGGATAGCTTGCCCGAAGGATTGACACGCCCTGATAATACACCGGCCAGAGGCTTGCCACCCGGTACACCCGGTTGCCACATTTCGACGATAGCATCACAAAGAGGCTCAACTTTGGCAAGTCCCAGTGGACGCCCGTTTGACAGTACCAATACAATGGGTTTTCCGGCTTTCTTCATTTCAGCGATGAATTGTTCCTGTATGGCGGGCAGTTCTATGATGGAACGTGAAGTATTTTCGCCGCTCCATCCTCTCTTTTCACCCATGCACAACAGGACGATGTCGGCTTTCCGTGCTGTTTCCAGAGCTTCGCTGAACTTGGAAGTATCTTCACCGTCGAAATCGCAGCCATCAGCATACACTAAATTGGCTTTACCGGCAAATTCCTCGTCCAGAGCTTCGTTGATGCCGAGAACATTCTCAACGCGTCCGTGACCGGACCAGGAACCTAAGAGTTCCGTGTTATTCTTAACCATAGGCCCCATAACGGCAATTGTTTGTTTGCTGTCGGTGGCAATGGGCAGAATGTTGCCTTCATTTTTTAATAAAACGATAGTCTCTTCTGCCAATTGCTCGGCAGTAGCCAGACTTTGAGGTAATAGAAAACGCTCTTGCTCTGTGGTTTCTTTTATATAAGGAGTGTCGAACAGCCCGAGACGGAACTTGACACGGAGCACGCGTTTCACGGCATCGTCAATCTGTTCCATGGTTATTTTACCTTCCTTTACCAGTTCAGCCATATGTCTGTCGTAACAATGTCCCATCATGTCCATTTCTACTCCGGCACTGAAAGCTTGGCAGGCAGCTTCCTTACGGTTGGCAGCAGAACCCTGGTCAATCAATTGCGGCACGGCCCCCCAGTCGGATACGACGAAACCGTCATGTTTCCACTGTTTCTTCAGGATGTCGGTCAAGGTATAATAGTTGGCACTTCCGGGAACGCCGCTGATGTCATTGAAAGAGCTCATCAGGGTGGCGGCACCGGCTTTTACTCCGGCTTCATATGGAGGAATGTAGGTGTCCCATAAAGTCTGATTGGATATTTCGCTATAAACATAATCCCGTCCGGCTTCGGATGCACCGTAACCGATGTAGTGCTTCAAACAGGAAGCCACTCGTTTGCTGTCGGACATATCTTCGCCCTGATAACCTTTGACGGAAGCTACACCGAACACGGCATTGGTATATGGGTCTTCGCCATATCCTTCGGCTACACGTCCCCAGCGTCCGTCGCGTGCAACGTCAATCATGGGAGAGAAGGTCCAATCCACACCGGACATCCGGGCTTCTTGGGCGGCGATGGCGCAGGCATTTTCCACTAAATTCAAATTCCAGGAACAAGCCTGTGCCAGCGAAATGGGATAAACGGTGCGAAAACCGTGAATGACGTCGTAGCCGAAAATAATGGGAATGCCGAGACGCGACTCTTCCATGGCTTTTTTTTGTGCGGCATTGCGCAGTTGGGCATCTGCGTCGAAGTAGATGACCGAGCCTATTTCTGCCGGAATACCTTTGACCTCTTCTCCTACATTGTTCGCATTGTTATTTCGCCCTAATGTATATTGGTTCAATTGCTGGATTTTCTCTTCCAGAGTCATTTTGCCAACCAGGTCATTCACGCGCTCTTCAATGGGGGCTTTAGCACTTTTATAGACGGGTTGTGTCTTATCGGCAGCCATTGCTCCGCTTAGCCAGCCACCCAGAAGGATACAACTGATGAATGTAAGTTTCTTCATATTATTATTATTAGATCGGCGTGAAATTACCACTTTTTGCGTAAATATCCAAACTTCTCAGGCAAAGGGGGAACGCTTGTCATATCCATCGGTTGAATTTCCTTTTCTCTCTATATTCTTCTCTATATACTTGATGTTTTTTCGTAGCAAATTCGGTTATTTCTCGTAAAATGATATATTTAACCGAATTTGAACCGAATATGTACCGAGTTTATATCGAGTTTGCATTGAACTTATAATATGCTTTCTCTCTATTTTTATTGTATTTTGGATATATATTTGGAAAATATGCAAAAAGACTATATCTTTGCACCCAAATTAAGAACAATGATGAAATATTTATGTACATATAATCCTCTGATACGATTGCCGCAGAATGAACAAAACTGCTGCTGTAGCATCGTGCATGTACATTGGTTTAGTGGTTTTATCTAAATGCTTCTATAAAACTTTTTCTATTTTTAGCCGGATGTTTTGATGCCGGCGGTCTGTTTTTCAGTTACTCATATTTTGTAATTGCGGTTGTTGTTGCGTTCTTGCCGGGAGATAAGCTTTTCTGGCAAGGCAGGCAAGTGTTCCGCGCATTATCTAAACTAGAATTGATATGTTTAAAATAGTTGGCCTGATGTTCTTGGGCATGGTTATCGGTTATGGTTTTCGCCGCATTTCGCTTTTGCGTAAAGTGGAGGTGTCTATATCTTATACGGTATTTTTGCTGTTGTTTGTTTTGGGTGTTACCATAGGTTCCAATAAACTGATTGTGGACAATCTCTTTTCTTTTGGTTGGCAAGCGGTGTTGCTGGCTTTGTCTGCTACGGTAGGCAGCATTTTGGCTTCATGGATTGTATTAAAGTTGTTTTTCACTTCTAAAAAGAAAAAGGTATGAAAGATAGTTTGATTGTATTGGGAGTTTTTGTAGGCGGATGCCTGCTGGGAGTCTTGGGATATTTTCCGGTGGATCTGAAGTCAGGTAATATGTCTATATATATATTGTATGCGTTGATGTTTCAGATAGGCATCAGCATTGGTTCGAACAAGGAGTTGAAGAGTATGATTTCTCAGCTCCGGCTGAAGTTCCTGCTGATACCGTTGGCAACTATCAGCGGAACGTTGATTTTTTCCGCACTTGCCAGTCTGCTGCTCAGTCGTTGGAGCATCTTTGACTGTATGGCGGTGGGAAGCGGTTTCGCTTATTATTCTCTGTCGTCTGTGCTGATTACGCAATTCAAAGAAGCTTCAATCGGGCTTCAACTGGCAACGGAATTGGGCACTATTGCTTTGCTGGCAAATATATTCAGAGAAATGATGGCTCTGTTGGGGGCGCCGCTGCTGGCACGATACTTCGGGCGACTGGCGCCTATCTCGGCGGCAGGCGTCAATTCGATGGATGTGATATTGCCTGTCATTACCCGTTATTCGGGGAAGGATATGGTTCCCGTAGCCATATTTCATGGCTTGCTCATTGATATGAGTGTACCGTTTTTTGTTTCTATGTTTTGCAAATTATGATGGTTGCTCTTCTTTCGTTTGATTGCAGTCTGTCTCTGCAATCTTATAGGCTTCTTCCGCATTGTTGCAATCATCACATGTTTCATCCTCTTCGCCGGGCTCTTCATCAGACGTTTCTTCTTCGTCTGCAAACGGGTCCGGTCGTTGAGGTCCGTATCCCATGAATGCCAGGGAACAGATGGTGCCGGCTATGGCTCCGCTGAGATGGCCTTCCCACGAGGTCGTTTCTTTGGCAAAGAATGGGAACATATTCCATATCAGTCCGCCATAGAGGAAGGTTACCAATAAGGATATGGCAATCAGTGGTACATGTTTCCGCAAGATACCGCTGAAAAATAGAAAGAATGCAAGGCCGTATATGATTCCACTGGCCCCGATGTGCCACCCAGGTTTGCCTATAAGAAAGGTAAGAGCTCCACAACCTATCCAGATAGCAAAGAATATATAGGAAGCTATGTGCCGATAAAAGTAGAACAGGCACCACGACAAGAAGAATAGTGGCAATGAGTTTGCCAGCAAGTGTCTCCAGCTGCCATGTACCAATGGGTGTGCAAAAATGCCAAATACTCCTCTCTGCTCCATGGGATACACACCCAATTTTCTGAAATCCCAATCCATGCCCACTTCCAGGAACTTCAGTAGGTAAAGAATAAAAAGAAGGAATAACGGTATAACCGCTGCCAGAGCTATCCGGCGTATATCATGCTTCATATTTTCGTATAGTCTTCTTTAATTATTGTACAATGCTACAAATAATTTAAGTAAAAATGAAAATAAATGAACTTTTTATTTTGCGTATTGTCTTTAATTTGTATTTTTGGGCATCACTACCATACTTGGGAGCGTTCTATCGCAGGTATGGAGCATGATGCCTGAACAATTAACCTTTAAATAATGCACAACTATGAGTTATTTACGATTTGACAAGACTCTGATGATCAATCTGGAAGAATCTTTACCAAGGGAGATACTCCGGACCAATAAGTCAGGGGCCTATCATTGTACAACAATTGTAGATTGTAACACACGCAAATATCACGGACTATTGGTGATTCCCGTCCCCAATCTTGACGATGAGAACCATGTGCTGCTATCTTCTTTGGACGAAACGGTAATTCAGCACGGTGCGGAGTTCAATCTGGGCTTGCATAAATATCAGGGAGATCACTTCAGTCCTAATGGACATAAGTATATCCGTGAATTCGACTGCGAACATATTCCGGCGACGACTTACCGTGTAGGAGGCGTTATCCTCCGTAAAGAAAAGATTTTTGTACATCACGAGAATAGGATTTTGATTCGCTATACCTTGGTGGATGCCCACTCGGCTACCACACTCCGGTTTCGCCCTTTTCTGGCATTCCGCAGTGTGCGCGAGTATACGCACGAAAATCCGCAGGCAAACCGCGACTACCAGTTGGTGGAGAATGGTATAAAGACCTGTATGTATCCCGGCTATCCCGAACTCTTCATGCAACTTAATAAGAAGAATGAGTTCCACTATCAGCCGGACTGGTATCGTGGTATCGAGTACCCCAAAGAACAAGAACGCGGATACGACTTCAATGAAGATTTGTATGTTCCCGGTTATTTCGAAGTGGATATAAAGAAAGGAGAAAGCATTGTATTTTCTGCCGGTATCTCCGAAATATCTCCGCGTAAGTTGAAGCAGACCTTTGAGGCGGAAGTGGAAGACCGTACGCCGCGTGATAGTTTCTATCACTGTCTGGTGAACTCGGCACATCAATTCCATAACAAGCAGGGGAATGAACATTATGTGTTGGCAGGATACCCCTGGTTTAAGTGCCGTGCCCGTGACTTATTTATTTCTTTGCCGGGTTTAACGCTGGCAGTAGATGAGCAAGACGAGTTTGAAGACGTGATGCTGACTGCTGAAAAGGCTATTCGTGAGTTTATCAATGGAGAGCCTGCCACTTACAAGGTATATGAAATGAATGACCCGGATGTGCTGTTATGGGCAATCTGGGCTTTGCAACAATACGCCAAGGAAACTTCGCGTGAGCAGTGCCGTCAGAAGTACGGCAAATTGCTGGAGGATATCATGGACTATATCCGTAGCCGCAAGCATGATAATCTCTTCCTGCACGAAAATGGTTTGCTTTATGCCAATGGAACAGAGAAAGCCATCACCTGGATGAATTCTACAGCTAATGGTCGTCCTGTCACTCCACGTACGGGATACATTGTAGAAGTGAACTCTTTATGGTATAATGCACTTCGTTTTATTGCCGATTTGGTTCGTGAGGATGGCAATGTCCATCTGGCAGACGAACTGGATGCACAAGCCGAAGTGACAGGAAAATCCTTCGTAGAAGTATTCCGTAATGAGTGTGGTTATCTGTTCGACTATGTGGATGGATATATGATGGACTGGAGCGTTCGCCCCAATATGATATTTACCGTTGCTTTCGATTATTCTCCGTTAGACAGGGCACAGAAGAAACAAGTGCTCGATATTGTGACGAAAGAATTGCTTACGCCGAAAGGGCTGCGCACTCTTAGTCCGAAGAGCGGAGGATATAATCCGAATTATGTCGGTCCTCAGACTCAGCGAGATTATGCTTATCATCAGGGCACGGCTTGGCCGTGGCTCATGGGCTTCTATATGGAGGCATATCTGCGCATCTATAAGATGAGCGGTGTGTCGTTCGTAGAACGTTATCTGATAGGCTTTGAAGATGAGATGACGAGTCATTGTATTGGTTCGCTGCCCGAACTCTTTGATGGTAATCCACCGTTCCGAGGTCGTGGTGCAGTTTCTTTTGCCATGAACGTGGCCGAAATACTGCGCATCTTGAAGTTGTTGTCTAAGTATAATTTATAAGAGGAGGAACGAAAATGAAAGTTTTAATGTTTGGATGGGAGTTCCCCCCGCATATCCTAGGTGGTTTGGGAACTGCCAGCTACGGTCTGACGAAAGGAATGTCCCAACAACAGGACATGGAGATTACTTTCTGTATTCCGAGACCGTGGGGCGATGAAGACCAGAGCTTTTTGCGCATCATAGGTATGAACAGCACTCCGGTAGTGTGGCGCGATGTCGATTGGGAGTATGTGAAGGGGCGCGTAGGTTCTTATATGGACCCTCAACTTTATTATGATTTGCGCGATCATATTTATGCCGATTTCAATTATCTGAATGCCAATGATCTCGGATGCATTGAATTCTCCGGACGTTATCCGGCCAATCTGCACGAAGAGATAAATAACTATTCCATTGTGGCAGGTGTCATAGCCCGGCAGCAGGAATTTGAAATCATTCATTCACACGACTGGTTGACGTATCCTGCGGGCATCCATGCTAAGCAAGTGTCCGGCAAGCCGTTGGTAATCCATGTACATGCCACCGACTTCGACCGTAGCCGTGGTAATGTGAATCCTACTGTTTATGCCATTGAGAAAAACGGTATGGATCATGCCGATCACATCATGTGTGTGAGTGAACTGACGCGCCAGACGGTTATTAATAAGTATTTTCAGGATCCTCGTAAGGTATCTACCGTACACAATGCCGTTTCTCCGCTTCCGCAAGAGATACAGGACATTGTGCCGCAAAAGAAACCGAATGAAAAGGTGGTGACTTTCCTGGGACGTATCACTATGCAAAAAGGACCTGAGTACTTCGTAGAGGCTGCTGCTATGGTATTGCACCGTACGCGTAACATTCGGTTTGTGATGGCTGGTAACGGTGATATGATGAATCAGATGATTCGCCTGGTGGCTGAGCGTGGCATTGCCGACCGATTCCATTTCCCCGGATTCATGAAGGGGAGTCAGGTATACGAAATGCTGAAAGCGAGTGATGTGTACATCATGCCCTCTGTTTCGGAACCATTTGGTATATCTCCGTTGGAAGCTATGCAATGTAGTGTGCCCACCATCATTTCCAAGCAGTCCGGTTGTGCCGAGATCTTGGAGAAGTGTATCAAAACCGACTATTGGGACATTCACGCTATGGCAGATGCTATCTATGCTATCTGTACTTACCCTGCGCTCTACGAGTATTTGCGCGATGAGGGAAAGAAAGAAGTGGATGGCATCAAGTGGGAAGATGTAGGCTTGAAAGTACGCCGTATCTACGAAGAGGTTATTAAACAATATAATAGATAACAATTAAACAATATAGATATGAGAACCATCTGTCTTTATTTTGAGATTCATCAAATCATTCACCTGAAACGTTACCGTTTCTTTGATATAGGCACTAATCACTATTATTATGATGATTATGCCAACGAGTTCAGCATTAATGAAGTTGCTGAACGTTCTTACATTCCTGCATTGAGTGCACTCATTGAAATGGCTAAAAACTCTGGTGGCGCATTCAAAGTAGCCTTGTCCGTTTCTGGTGTGGCTTTGGAACAATTGGAGATCCACGCGCCGGCGGTCATTGATTTGCTGCATCAGCTGAATGATACCGGTTGCTGTGAATTCCTGGCCGAGCCTTATTCTCACGGTCTTTCTTCTTTGGCAAACGAAGATTGCTTTAAGGAAGAAGTGAAGCGTCAGAGTGCCAAGATGAAGCAAATGTTCGGGAAAGCGCCGAAGGTGTTCCGCAATTCCAGTTTGATTTATTCCGATGAGATTGGCGGACTGGTTGCAAGCATGGGCTTTAAAGGCATGTTGACTGAAGGTGCCAAACATATTCTGGGTTGGAAGAGTCCGCACTATGTATATCATTGTAGTCACAATCAGAACCTGAAACTGTTGTTACGTGATTTCAAACTCTCGGATGATATCAGTTTGCGTTTTTCTAATTCGGAATGGAATGAGTATCCGTTGTTTGCCGATAAATATATTAGTTGGATCGATGCTTTGCCACAGGAAGAGCAGGTTATCAATATTTTCATGGAACTAAGTGCATTGGGTATGGCTCAGCCGCTTTCTTCCAATATTCTGGAATTCCTGAAAGCTTTGCCTGTTTGTGCTAAGGAAAAAGGTATTGCATTCTCTACGCCAACCGAGGTTATCACTAAGTTGAAGTCAGTATCTCAACTGGATGTTCCATATCCGATGTCCTGGGTGGATGAGGAGAGAGACACCAGTTGTTGGTTGGGTAACAGCATGCAGCGTGAAGCATTCAATAAATTGTATAGCATTGCCGAACGTGTTCATCTCTCTGATGACCGCCGTATCAAGCAAGACTGGGATTATTTGCAGGCAAGTAATAACTTCCGCTTTATGACGACAAAGAACAGTACTGTAGGCTTGAACCGGGGGATCTATGAGTCTCCTTATGATGCATTCACTAATTATATGAATGTATTGGGTGATTTCATTAAACGAGTAGAGTCTCTTTATCCGATGGATATAGATAATGAAGAATTGAATGCTTTGTTGACGACCATCAAGAATCAGGGTGGTGAGATTGATGAATTAAACAAAGAAGTGGAGAAGTTGCAAGCAAAACTGGAAAAAGAGAAATCTGTAGAGAAGCCGGTAAAGGCCAAAGAAACTGTTGCAACAAAGGCTAAAGCTCCGTCTGCAAAGAAGAAACCTGCTGCAAAGAAAACGACCAAGAAAGAAGCTGCTAAGTAATTTTCTTGAAAGTATATCACAATAAAAAAGCCTTCCGCTCAACTGAACGGAAGGCTTTTTTTATTCCTTTACTTATTTATTGGAAAAAGAGTTTATTTATTGAATGTGGTATAAGTTACTTCCAACTTCAATGGTGTGATTACTTCGTCGCCATTCTTAGCCGGACCACCTTGTAATTTGGCATATCCCGGTTGCAAATCGTTCTGGATACTTGTCATTGTCTTTTGGTTACTACTACTTGTATCGTACGTGATGGCAACGGGAATCAAGTATACCGTACTCCAGTCTTCTTCCCATGCTTTTTCTTTTTCTTCATTCCATGCAGCACCTGCTTCTTCCTGAGCCTTCTTCTTGGCAGCACCTTTTTCTTTGATACAAGTACTAACTAAGCGGGCAATATTACTGAATGTGTACTGATTAGTAGCCACACTATTATGCTCTACAGAAAATGACGTAATATTATCCGGCAACTTGTTCTCTTCAAAGAAGCTCTTAAAGTCCATTTTACGTAACAACAACGCATACCTTGGGGCACTCATACTGAATTCATACTTACTTTCTTCATTGTAATTGGTGAAAGTCAATTTCACAGCGTTAAGTGTATCACCAGCCAAGTTTTTGCTGATTGAATCGTAAGGTAAAACTGCTTTTGTGAAAATTCCGGCAGGAGATTTGATATAAGTATGCTTGTCTTCTTCAGCAAGTTTCTGAATTTTATCAGAGTTGAAGAACTTATTAGCCTGTATTACTTCTTTAGTAGAAGCAAACTCAGTTCTCCATCTGTAAGCAGTAGAGTCTTCATTCTCAAAGCCATACTGTTTCCGTTTATAGGGGGCATTGGTTATAGTATCTATCACGTAATAATGATATTTCATTTGTAAATCTACGCGGTCTACGTATAGCACAGTTCCATCGCCATAGTCACTTTTTATATATACGCCTTTGAATATATTCTCTATAAAAGCATTAGAGTTCTTAAACAAGTCCGGATTTTCCCTGCAGCGCTTAAGCCATTCATTTCCATATGTCTCTTTGTTGAGTTCAAAAGTAACACTGGGATAATAAGTTTTATTGCCATTACTATCTGTAGCATTTCTTTCTTCGTCAGTAATACTTGTGTCATAAGCTGTATAAGCCTTACGATTTAATAATATGGGTAACTTACCATTCGGCTGGTAATAATCTGACGGATCAATATTAGTATAGCGATTACGGTCTAATTTAGCTTGTAGTTCATATGCACTCATGCGGCAAGGATTTAAGGAATCTCCGAACCAAGTGGAGTAATAAACAACTAAGCGTACACCTGATACTGTATCCCCTACCAGAATTCCTGTTTTCTTATCAAAATCATATTTTTCAGGAAATTTGAAGTTATCTATACAGTTCAACTCCGTCAGGAAACTGGCTTCATAATACCCGAATATAGGATCGGTGAAACGCCCTACATAGCCAGTGCTAGTCTTAGCAAATACAGAATCGGCAAGAACAGAGCTTGTAGTTACATTGAACGTTGTTGTATGTGCAGACATGCCATCAGAACCGGGCAACATACCCATTCCTAATGTACCTGTATTATCATCACAACCAAAGAAAGTGAGAGTTGCCGTCAAAAGCAGAGCTCCTAAATACTTAACTTTCATAGTTTTCTTTGTTATCTTGTTTATTTTTGTTCTGTTTCCCACACTTTATCGTAGAACTCGTTACAAGCATCGGCAAAGGTTTCGGGAGTTTGATATTCTAAAATCGGTTTTCCGGATTGGCGGGCATGTTCCAGCACCTCTTCGTTAATGTTTTCACTTTGCTGGATAACACCGTCTGAATAGTCGATGGCAAGCTTGCACAACGTAGCATAGTCCACCGGAGTTTTTAAGTTGGCTACATCCTTCTTTGCAACACCTTTCAACATCAATCTGTTCACAAAATCAGCACTGAATGATTCTTTGAAGTCATCTTCAAAGACAGAGAATACCACTTTGGCATCACGGAATGAGGGTTCGTCCTTATATGCTTTCTTAATATACAAAGGAGCTAAGGCAGCCATCCATCCCTGGCAATGGATGATATCCGGGCACCAGCGTAACTTCTTCACTGTTTCCAGTACACCACGTGCATAAAATATAGCACGACTGTCATTATCATCATACTCTACGCCATTTTCATCAGCAGCTTGCAGGCGGTTCTGGAAATAATCATCGTTGTCGATGAAATAGACCTGCATGCGGGCAGATTGAATGGAAGCAACTTTGATAATAAGGGGGTGGTCGGTATCGTCAATTATCAGATTCATACCGGAGAGACGTATCACTTCATGCAATTGGTTTCTGCGTTCATTGATATTCCCCCATTTAGGCATGAATGTTCTGATTTCTCTGCCTTTTTCCTGGATTGCTTGAGGTAGGTGTCTGCCTACAAGGGACATTTCGGATTCTGGTACGTAAGGAGTAATCTCTTGTGTAATAAATAAAACCTTGTTCGCCTTTGTCATAATAACAATGTTCTCAATTATTCTGCAAAGATATAAAAAAAATCGGGCAATAAAGCAAACGGAGCCCGTCTATAATTCCTTATGAATTGTTAACTGCTTGTTTTTCAGTGCAACATTGCCTTGGAAGGGCTTCTTGGGCGGACATAACTTTTGCATTAATTTGCGATATTTCTTCTTTATATGCTAAATAATAGTTTATTTTGCACCGTTTTTGCGAACAACTAAGTTATTATATAACCTATAAAGATGAAAATAGTACATACTATCAAGGACTTGCAGGCCGGACTGTCGGCTTTACGGGCCCAAGGTAAAAAGGTAGGATTAGTGCCTACAATGGGCGCCTTGCATGCCGGTCATGCGTCATTGGTGAAGCGTTGTGTTGCAGAGAATGGCGCTGCGGTAGTGAGTGTTTTTGTAAACCCGACACAGTTCAACGACAAGAACGATTTAGAGAAATATCCCCGTACATTGGAAGCCGATTGTGCTTTGTTGGAAGCATGCGGTGCGGCCTTTGTGTTCGCCCCTTCGGTTGCGGAGATGTATCCTGAACCTGATACACGCCAGTTTAGCTATGCACCATTGGATACAGTGATGGAGGGGGCTTTCCGTCCGGGACATTTTAATGGTGTCTGCCAGATTGTGAGCAAACTGTTTGATGCTGTGAAACCGGACCGTGCTTATTTCGGAGAAAAAGATTTCCAGCAGTTGGCTATTATCCGTGAGATGGTTCGTCAGATGAATTATCCGTTGGAAATAGTGGGATGTCCCATTGTACGTGAGGAAGATGGGTTGGCTCTGAGTAGTCGTAACGCACGTTTATCTGCCGGAGAACGCAAAAATGCTTTAAAAATCTCGCAAACATTATTTGAAAGTCGTACCTTTGCAGCCTCTCACACGGTTGCTGAGACTCAGAAGTTTGTGGAAGATGCCATTGCAGCTGCTCCCGGTCTGCGTCTGGAATATTTCGAACTGGTGGACGGCAACACGTTGCAGAGAATTGCCAATTGGGAAGAAACGGCATATGCCGTAGGTTGCATCACGGTATTCTGTGGTGAAGTCCGGCTGATTGACAATGTTAAATATAAAGAGTAATAAACCTAAAAAGAGAGATCAGGCCTTATGATGATTGAAGTGCTGAAGTCGAAAATCCATTGTGCCCGCGTCACGGAAGCCAACCTCAATTATATGGGGAGTATTACGATTGACGAGGATTTGTTGGATGCGGCCAATATGATTGCCGGTGAAAAAGTATACATTGCCGACAACAATAATGGCGAGCGTTTTGAAACTTACATTATTAAAGGTGAACGTGGTTCGGGTAAGATTTGTCTGAACGGTGCGGCAGCCCGTAAGGTGCAGCCGGACGATATCATCATTATTATGTCGTATGCCTTGATGGACTTTGAAGAAGCCAAGTTGTTCAAACCGTCGGTGATTTTCCCCGATCCGGCAACGAACAAGGTGGTGAAGTAATCAGTCCTTTGCAAAATACCAATAAGAAGAAGCCCCGTTTGCATCATGCAAACGGGGCTTCTTCTTATTAGAGAATATTATTATTTCTTCAACTGTTCATTCATGGCAGCAGCAGCCTTTCGTCCGTCGCCCATAGCAAGAATAACGGTAGCACCACCACGAACAATGTCACCACCGGCGTAAATGGTTGGGATGGACGATTGCATATTCTCGTTCACGGCAATCGTGCCCTTGCGTCCCATTTCCAGACCCGGAATAGATGAGGGTACAATAGGATTGGGAGATACGCCTACGCTGACGATAGCCAGGTCGATATCAATCGTTTCTGTTGCTCCCGGAATGGGGACAGGGCTACGACGTCCGGAAGCGTCCGGTTCACCAAGCTCCATCTTTTGTAGAATGACTTGTTTTACCTTTCCTTGTTCGTCGGCGATGTATTCTATTGGATTATGTAGTGTGAGGAATTCAACGCCTTCTTCTTTGGCATGTTTTACCTCTTCGATACGTGCGGGCATTTCTTCTTCGGAACGACGATAGATGATTATGGCACGTTCGGCACCCAGACGGCGTGCGGTGCGTACCGAGTCCATCGCTGTGTTTCCACCGCCAATGACAGCTACATTTTTTCCGAATGGTACTGGTGTGTCAGAGTCTTCGCTCGCTGCATCCATCAGGTTGACACGCGTCAGGTATTCATTGGATGACAGAATATTAATGGAGTTTTCTCCCGGAATATTCATAAAGTTAGGTAATCCGGCACCGGATGCAACGAATACTCCTTTGAAACCTTCTTCTTCCAACTGTTCCACACTGATAGTCTTACCGATGATACAGTCTTTTACAAAGTTAACCCCCATCTTGGCGAGGTTATCAATCTCTACATCTACTACTTTGTTTGGTAGACGGAATTCGGGAATACCGTATTTCAATACACCACCGATTTCATGCAAGGCCTCGAAAACAGTAACTTCATAACCATATTTCGCCATATCTCCTGCAAAGGAAAGTCCGGCGGGGCCAGAACCAATGACAGCAATCTTGATGCCGTTCTTTTCCTTGATTTCCGGAACAGAGATTTGTCCGCTTTCGCGCTCATAGTCGGCAGCGAAGCGTTCCAGATAACCGATAGCTACTGGCTGTTCCTTCATTTTCAAGTGGATACATTTAGCTTCGCACTGCTTCTCTTGCGGACATACACGGCCGCAAACAGCAGGCAAGGCACTGGTTTCTTTCAGCGTCTTGGCAGCTTCAAGAATTTCTCCGCGTTCTATGTTCTTGATGAAGCGGGGGATATCGATACCTACGGGGCAACCTTCCATACAGCCTGGGTTGGCACAGTCCAGACAGCGTTTTGCTTCTGTCAATGCTTGTTCTTCTGTCAGTCCCTGGTTCACTTCTTCCTTGCGGCTATGTGAGCGGTATTCCGCATCGAGTTCGTTCATTTCAACGCGTGGAATAGCCGTGCGTTCTTTCGGCTTCATGGCTTTGCGAAGTTCCAAACGCCATGCAGCATTGCGGCTTTTCTCATCCACTATCTCTGTGGCTTCCGGCATGGCTTTGCAGGATTCTCCTTCTTCGAGTTTGTGCATTTCTTCGCGTTCGATGCTTTTGAAAGCACCCATACGTTTCAGCATCTCGTCAAAGTCTACCTGATGGCCGTCAAACTCCGGCCCATCTACACAGACAAACTTGGTTTTTCCGCCGATAGTGATGCGGCAGGCACCGCACATACCGGTACCGTCCACCATAATAGTGTTCAGTGAAACGTCTGTCGGGATGTTATATTTCTTAGTCAGCAAACAAACAAATTTCATCATGATGGCGGGACCGATGGCAAAGCACTTGTCCACTTTCTCCCGTTTGATAACTTCTTCTACCCCTTCTGTAACCAATCCTTTTCGTCCGTAAGAGCCGTCATCGGTCATAATGATGACCTCGTCTGCACTTTCGCGCATTTCTTTTTCAAGGATAATCAGTTCTTTGCTGCGTCCGGCAAGCACGGCAATAATGCGGTTCCCGGCAGCTTTCAATGCTTGTACGATAGGAAGCATGGGGGCTACACCTACGCCGCCACCTGCGCAGACCACCGTTCCGAAGTTCTCAATGTGAGTAGCTTGTCCCAACGGGCCCACTACATCGGTGATGTAGTCGCCTTCATTCAGTTCGCAAAGGCGGGTAGAGGAGAGGCCTACTTCCTGTACTACCAAAGTGATAGTACCGCGCACAGTGTCTGCCCCGGCAATTGTCAGCGGCATACGTTCGCCTTTCTCGCCTACACGTACAATGACGAAGTGTCCTGCCTTGCGTGAACGGGCAATCAAAGGTGCCTCAATCTCCAATTTAAAAACCTTTTCAGAAAAATGTTCTTTGCTAATGATTTTGTTCATTATCTTATAATTTTGTTGGTATAATTACGTAATTACTTTCAGATTGTTACGGTTTGCAAAGATACGGGTTATTTGGGAAAAACAAAGAAAGTTATGGGTAAAAAAGCTACGGGTAGAGGTCAAAGTGACCTGTACCTCAAAAGTTAGACAAAAAACTTTTGGAGTGTAGTTTAAAAGGCTGGAAGCCTTTTATCTTATAGCCCAGGGCAGCGCCCTGGGTAATGGGGTGTATCACTATCTTACGCCCTGTAAGGGCATAAGCGGGTGATGGAGCGAGGATAACCTATGTCCATAAATACTCTTCATTATATTCTACATGATAACTTTTAAGAAAGTCAATCAACTCTTCTCTAAAACTTTTCTTTTGATGATGTTCCTGCTGTTTACAAATATAGTGTGTTACTGCAGCTACTTTTGATTGGCTGACTGAGAATGCTGCATAGCCGTTTTGCCAAGCAAAATACTGAAGTTTCGGATATTCATTTTTAATCCATTTGGAAGAACTTCTTTTAATCTCTTGTAACAGCATGGCAATAGACACGGTACTTGCTAATTCACAAAGTATATGTATATGATTGGCTGTACCACCTACAATAATGCTTTTACAGAGGTTTCGATTGATTATTCCTTCTATATATCGGTGTATGTTGTCTAAATTTGTTAAGGGAAGTATATCTTCACGGTTTTTAGTAGAAAAGATGATGTGTGTGTAGATTTTATTTAGGGATTGTGACATAGTAGTTTGGTTTTGCCCTTTCAGGGCGTAAGTATAGGTATGAAGAAACCCGGGGCGGTGCCCCGGGCTATATGATGCAAGGCTTTCAGCCTTTGGAAAGCATTGCATCAGAGTACTTTTATGATACAATGTTTTCCGGATAAGTACATTTTAGTAGTATATTATAAGTGTATATATTATATTTACATAATGTAATTATATAACATTGAAGATTAGTCAATCATCTCAAATCCCGTATACGGCACCAATGCTTTCGGGATGCGGATACCTTCCGGTGTCTGATTGTTTTCCAGCAGAGCGGCAACGATGCGCGGCAATGCCAGGGCAGAACCATTCAGGGTATGGCAGAGTTCAGTCTTCTTTTCTCCACTGCGATAGCGGCATTTCAGGCGGTTGGCCTGATATGTGTCGAAGTTAGATACGGAGCTTACTTCCAGCCAGCGTTTCTGTGCTTCGGAATATACCTCGAAGTCGAAACAAAGCGCAGCTGTAAAACTCATATCACCACCACAGAGGCGAAGAATACGATAGGGTAATTCCAGTTTTTGCAACAAACCTTCCACGTGGTCCAGCATCTCCTTGTGAGATTGTTTAGAGTGTTCCGGCTTGTCAATGCGAACGAGTTCTACTTTAGAGAACTCGTGCAAACGGTTCAAACCGCGTACATCCTTACCATAAGAACCTGCTTCACGACGGAAACATTGTGTATATGCGCAATTCTTGATGGGAAGTTGCTTCTCTTCCAGAATTACATCGCGGTAGATGTTCGTAACTGGTACTTCAGCTGTCGGGATAAGATATAAATCGTCTACTTCGCAGTGATACATCTGACCTTCTTTATCAGGTAACTGGCCTGTTCCGTAACCGGAAGCAGCATTTACCACTGTCGGTGGCATGATTTCCAGATACCCCGATTTACGGGCTTCGTCCAGGAAGAAATTAATCAGAGCGCGTTGCAGCTGTGCGCCTTTTCCTTTATAAACTGGGAATCCGGCTCCTGTAATCTTTACGCCTAAGTCGAAATCAATCAAATCATATTTCTTTGTTAATTCCCAGTGAGGCAATGCATCTTTGGGAAGCTCAGTTTCCATGCCTCCCATTTTCTCAACTACATTGTCTTCGGCACCTACACCTTCGGGCACTTCATCATAAGGTACATTCGGAATGGTATAGAGCAGGTTCTGCATATCTTCGGTAGCCTGGTCCATTTCGGCCTGCAACGTCTTGTTGGTTTCCTTCAGCTCGGCTACACGACTCTTGGCCACTTCGGCTTCCTCTTTCTTTCCTTCTTTCATCAGTTGCCCGACGGATTTGGAGATTGAGTTCACTTCAGAGAGGTTATTATCTAATACAGACTGTGTACTACGTCTTTTGTCGTTGAAGGCAATTACCTGATCTATTGTCTCTTTAGCATTTTTGAAATGCTTTTTCTCCAGTCCGCGGATCACCGCGTCGGTGTTTTCTGTAATTTGTTTAATGGTAAGCATATCTTGATACTTGTTTTTGATGTTTCTCTTCTATATGAGTGTGCAAAGATAAATAAAAAACAAATAATGTGCGATGTTTCGCACAAAAAGAAGAGGGATGTAATCCATACGGATCACATCCCTCTTCTTTATTTCTTGTTCCGAAACTTATGCTTCTGTAGTTTCAGCAGGGATTACAGATACATAGCGTCTGTCACCCTTGGTTACTTTGAACTGTACAGTTCCGTCTACTAAAGCGAAAAGAGTGTGGTCTCTACCCATGCCCATGTTATTGCCCGGGTGGAATTCAGTACCTCTTTGACGAATGATGATGTTGCCTGCTTTGCAAACTTCGCCACCAAATATCTTAACGCCTAATCTCTTGCTCTGTGATTCGCGGCCGTTCTTAGAACTACCGACACCTTTTTTATGTGCCATTTCTTCTTACTGTTTTAATTGATTAAGCTACTACTTCTGTAATTGTTAACTCTGTGAATTGTTGACGGTGACCGTTCAACTTACGATAACCTTTTCTTCTTTTCTTGTGGAAAACAAGAACTTTATCGCCTTTTACCATGTTTGATACGACCTGGCAAACAACCTTTGCACCCTCTACTGTGGGAGCACCTACGGTGATGTTGCCGTCTTTGTCTACCAAAAGAACCTTGTCAAACTCTACTGTTGCACCGTTTTCTGCATTCTGGATGTGGTGTACAAACAGCTTTTTGCCAGCTTCTGCTTTGAATTGCTGACCGTTGATTTCTACAATTGCGTACATTTCTTATATATAATGTATAAGTTAGCTCCGTCGGGTGGTCTCTAATCACTTAGAAAGCACTTGGTCGAACCCGGTGCGGAATAATCGGGCACAAAAGTACTCTTTTTATTCTAAATAGACAAATGTTCTTTTGCTTTTTTGTTCTTTTAATGCAGATTGTACTTTTAGATTATTGGAGAAAAACTGTTTCATCAAGGAGAAACAGTCCGTGTAGGGATGGTTTCTGTTACAAAATGAATTTCAGAACATAGATACCGGCCAGCATCAGCGCCATTACAAGACACGCGAATATGACGAGTAGCACAAGACTGTAAGTCAGCATGAGGATAGTGCGCCAAAAGCTTCTCCACCAGGTGCAGCGGTACAATTGTTTGTAATCCCAACAGAATAGGACGAAAATAAGCCATAAAGGCAGCTCATACAAATCGTCTACCTTTGCGTACCCGTTGAAAGGCAGCACGATGATGCTCAGCAGGAGTATCTGGCAAGCTATGTAGGCTTGTATGAACACATGCTCCGTGGTATTGTAGTTTAACTTATATTTCCGGCGTCGGAAGGCAAGTTGGGTGGCAAGTGCAAACAAAGGCAGTGTGGCAATGATGCGGAATGCCTTGTTTCCGTGTCCCCAGCTCTTCATCAGATTCCATACTTTCATTAGGAAAGGAGAGTTCTGGAAGACTTTTTCCAGTCTGTCTCCCACTTCCGAGGTGTCGTTTACAAATTCATCGATGAGGTCGCCATCATCGCTGTTCTGTTCGGATACCTGTGTGGCAGAAGTGGAGTCGTTCTTCTCTTCCAGTTTGTTCAAGCTTTTCTCCAGGCTTTTTATAGTGATGGCGAGGGCTCGCTTTTCCTCTTTGCTATAGGTTTTCTCCATCTTTTTGGTAAGCTTCTCTTTAGCGGCAATGATTTCTTCTTTGTCTGTCTGCTCTGTCTTTTCCGTCTTTTCTTTTTTGCTCAGAGCTTCCGGGTCTACCAGTTGTACAGCCATGATATAAAGGGCTGCAAGAATGAAGAGTGTCTGGAACGGGCGAAAATACTCTACACGCTTACCGCCGATGAAGTCTCTAATCATGTATCCCGGACGGTAGAGGAGTTCCAGAAGGGTACGTCCAAAGCCATTATCTATATTGAAGAAGCCTCCGGCAATGTTTTTAAGCGCGTTGCTCAACCGATAGCGTGGAGTGTTACGGCTTTGTCCGCAACGGTTACAGTAGTTGCCGGTATAGGTGGTGCCACAATTCAGGCAGGTGCAGGTTTCGTTGCCAGCGGGAGGAGTTTTTCTCCCTTGTATCAGCTTGATGTGAAATGCGCGTAAGCGTACTGCGCAGGGGTGCCACCATGAGTCGATGAAAGTTTTTGCTTTGTTGGGTAGTATCCTTCTTTTTTGGAGGATACCCCACAATGTCAGTATGAAAACAACCGGGAAGAAGTTGCTGTCGTCGGTCATGTCCAGCTCTTCAATAGCCAGCCAGAAGAGTGTCACTAGAAGGAGGATTTGCCAGACGCTTATCCTTTTCTGTTTCCGGGGAGAAGTGGCATGCGCGTTTTCCGGCCGGATGGGATTTTCAATCTTGAATATGGAAGGATACTCCTCCTGAACTGCCAGCAGTTCTTCCAAGGTGTTCATTATTTTCCGGTGTGGGTACTTCTCCAATTCTTTGGCAGTGGTTACTCCGTGGGTGACTCCAGCAAAGTCTACTCCGGCCGCTTGGGCTGTTTCCGCATCTACCGTGCTGTCGCCTATATAGAGGGTCTCGGCTTTGCTGACATGTAGCCGCTTAATGGCAAGGAGTAGCCCTTCGGGAGATGGCTTGGCGGCTTTCACGTCTTCACCACCCACGATGATGTCCATAAAATCTTCAGGAAAATGCTGGTCGAGGAGTTCCTTGATGCGGAATCGGTATTTGGTCGAGATGATTCCGATGCGGGCGCCGGAGTCCTTCAGTGCAGTCAGTACGGACTTGGTTTCCAGGAAAAGCACCGTGTTGACAGTCATATGCGTATCGGCCTCTTTTCGGTATTCTGCCTTGAATCCTGCCAGTTGTCCGGCATCTGTCACGCCGGTGAGGATGGAAAAAGAGTCTTCCAGAGTCTTGCCGATAGTACGTTTGATGTCGTCATCCGTCACCTCTGTATATCCGTGACGGGTCAGTACGTTGTGGAAACAAGTGACGATTCCGCGGGAAGAATCAGCAAGCGTATAATCAAAGTCGAAAAG
>OGIE01000380.1_pt1 | contig 66953 bp, 33 predicted proteins | sample 1571581 | NCBI WGS metagenome assembly OGIE01 (sample SAMEA2582021, study PRJEB24529) | metagenome | biome: Human gut stool | place: China | collected 2011 | reverse complement strand
AATGGTTCAATGCAGAACGTTTATACGGACTTTGCCATATTATAGGAGCTGCCTGTCTTTTCTATGCCTCTACCGCTACGGGATATGACCAAATGTATTGGGCAATGTTACTTAATCTATTGGTATATATGCCGACTTTATCACTAGCCAATACAGTTTCATACAATTCGCTAGAACAATATAAGTGTGATTTAATCAAAGATTTCCCTCCCATTCGCGTATGGGGAACAATTGGTTTTATCTGTGCAATGTGGGCAGTGGATCTTACCGGATTCAAGAACTCAAGCGCTCAACTTTATGTAGGTGGTGTATCCGCATTAATGCTGGGACTATACTCTTTCACCCTACCGGCATGTAGACCCGCCAAAACCGGAAACAAATCGTTGCTTTCTTCTTTAGGGCTAGATGCATTTGTATTATTCAAAAGAAAGAAAATGGCCATTTTTTTCTTGTTCTCCATGCTTCTGGGAGCAGCGTTGCAGATTACCAATACGTATGGTGACCTTTTCCTGGGTAGTTTTGCCAGTATTCCTGAGTATGCAGATTCTTTCGGCGTGAAACATTCGGTTATCCTGCTATCAATTTCGCAGATGTCCGAAACATTATTTATTCTCGCCATACCTTTCTTCCTGAGGCATTTCGGAATCAAGCAGGTTATGCTAATCAGTATGTTTGCATGGGTATTTCGGTTTGCATTGTTCGGCTTCGGAGATCCGGGTTCCGGTCTGTGGATGTTAATCCTATCCATGATCGTTTATGGCATGGCATTCGATTTCTTCAACATTTCGGGTTCGTTGTTTGTTGAACAAGAAACTAGTTCCAATATTCGTGCCAGTGCCCAGGGATTATTCTTTATGATGACTAATGGTTTGGGTGCCATTATTGGAGGATACGCCAGCGGTGCCGTAGTAGATGCTTTCTCAGTATATACCGATGGCAAACTGATAAGTCGTGAATGGCCCGAAATCTGGTTTATCTTTGCTGCCTACGCACTAGTTATCGGCATTTTGTTTGCTTTGGTGTTCAAGTACAAGCACCGGCCGGAAGAAACGAATTAGTAGTAAGTAGATAGTACTAAGTAGTAAGTAGGGGATAGTCTTATTTATAAAAGCTGTTATAATCCGGGTATCTCCTACTTACTACTAACTACTTACTACTAACTACTGAAAAAAGAGTCCTTATGGATAAAAAGAAAAAAGTAGAGCTAGAAGTACTAAACATCTCCAATAGTCAGGAACAGGCAGGAGCTTATGCCCTGGTACTGGGAGAAGTAGACGGCACACGCCAATTACCGGTGATTATCGGTGCGGCGGAAGCACAGGCGATGTTAATCGGTCTGAAAGGGATTGTCCCGCCACGCCCGTTGACGCACAACCTTTTCGCTTCATGCCTGGAAGTATTAGGGGTAAACATGATGCGCGCTCTTATATATAGAGTGGACAACGGTGTGTTCTATTCTTATATCTATCTGAAAGCGGATGATGCCATCATCCGCATGGATGCACGCACCTCGGACGCAGTGGCTATGGCCTTGCGGATGAAAGCCCCGATTTTCATCTATGAAGAGATACTGGAATCAGAGCAACTTAAAACCGGAACAGAGAACGAAACCACGAGCATAGCCCCTATGGGAGAAAATCCCACTCCACATGATGACGAGTTTTTCCATGGAGATACAATGGAAATGCTACAAAAGGCTTTGCAAGAGGCCATCACCAATGAGAATTACGAACGCGCCGCCCACATCAGGGACGAAATAGCCAAACGAAAAAATCAGCAATAACTTATGCATGTATTCTATACACCTGACATACAAACCCATGCCGAACTTCCAGAAGAGGAAGCACAACACTGTGTCCGCGTACTGCGCCTCAACATCGGCGACCAGATAACACTAACTGACGGTAAAGGTAACTTCTACCGCGCAGAAATCAGTGTTGCCACCAATAAACGTTGTATGGTAAACATTCTGGAAACTACCTATCAGGAACCTTTATGGAATGGTCATCTGCATATCGCCATGGCACCTACCAAGAATATGGACCGCACGGAATGGTTTGCAGAGAAAGCCACCGAGATAGGTTTCGACGAGCTGACCTTCCTGAACTGCCGTTTCTCCGAGCGAAAGGTTATCAAGACGGAACGTATCAGCAAGATACTCGTTTCTGCCATCAAACAATCTCTCAAGGCGCGTCTGCCGCAACTGAATGAAATGATCGACTTTGATAAGTTCATCGTGCAGCCTTTCGAAGGGCAGAAATTCATTGCACATTGTTATGAAGGTGAGAAACCTTTGCTGAAAGAAGTGCTTCGAAAAGGAGAAGATGCTCTGGTATTAATAGGCCCGGAAGGAGATTTCAGTGAAGAAGAAGTGCAAAAGGCTATAGAGTATGGCTTTATGCCTATCAGCTTGGGTAGGTCGAGACTACGCACAGAGACAGCTGCCTTGGTAGCCTGCCACATTTTGAATTTACAAAATCAATGATAATCACACTAAAACCAAGAATGATATGAAGAAAAGTTTGTTTCCCCGCTTGGCGTTGATGGCTGTATTGATGGCTTTTGTCAGCGCATGTTCCGAGAAACAGGAGTACACGAATGTGATTCCTGCCAATGTTAGCACGGTAGTCAGCATCAACGTGAAGTCTCTGGTTGACAAAGCAGGCCTCAACGACAAGGAGAACAAAGAAGCACAACAAAAGCTGATAGATGCTTTGAAGAGTGGTATGAACGCCGCAACATTCCAGCAAGTGGAAATGATTATGAAAGACCCGAAAAAATCGGGTATCGATGTATCAGCTCCAATGTACGTTTTCAGTGCGGAAGCATTCCCTTACACCACCGTAGTTGCGAAAGTAAGCAATGAGGACGACTTACATGCACTACTGGAAACACTGGAAAAAGAGAAAATTTGCCAACCTCTGGCAAGTGGCGACGGTTTCCAGTTTACACAGATGAACAACCAGGTACTCCTGGCTTATACCCCTTCTGTGCTTATGCTGACCAATTACAGCGGTACTACGCAACTCGATAAAATCAAACAAGCTATCCCCACACTGCTGAAGCAGACCAGCGAGAACAGTGTTGTTTCGACATCTGCTTTCAAGAAGATGCAGAAGATGCGTGGAGATATTGACGTACTTTTCTCTCCGGCAAGCTTTTTGGGAGCATACACCAGCCAACTCAATTTCGGTCTGCCTCAGAACATCAATCTGAAAGACATGCAGATACTGGGAAGCCTCTCTTTCGACAAAGGGAAAATCAGCATGAAGTATGAAAACTTCACTGAGAACCCTGAACTGCAAGCCATGTTCGACAAACAGAAGAAAGCGACCTGCGCTATAGAGAATAGTTTCCTGAAATACTTCCCAAAATCTACACTGATGTACCTCAGCATGGGTATCAATGGAGAGGAATTCTACAATCTGCTGCTCGAAAATCAGGAATTCCAGAAAAACTTCTCCATTTCCAAGGCAAATGAAGTGAAAGAATTATTCGGAACATTCCAGAAAGATGTTGCAGTAGGTCTGATTAATGTCACCATGAACAACGCCCCTACCTTCCTACTTTATGCTAATGTGAAGAGTGCTGCACCCGTGCAGATGCTATACGAGAAAAAGGGTGAACTGGGTCTGAAACGTGGCGAAGACATCTTGAAACTGGGTGAAAACGAATATGTATACAAGTCCAGCATGCTGAATGTATTCTTCGGTGTACGCGACAATAATTTGTATGCAACGAACGACGAAATGCTGTATAAAAGCATAGACAAAGCCGTTAATCCGTCAATCAAAGATACCGAGTTCGCATCAAATATCAAAGGCAAGCATAGTGCTTTCGTCATCAATGCGGAAGCTATTCTGGGACTACCGGTAGTGAAGATGTTGGGCGAATACGGCGGAACGCAATACGCAACCGCTATTGCCCTGGTTGACAAAGTAGCTTACATGGAAGCTGTAGGCGACCCGAACAATAATGCAGAAATGGTCATTCAGTTGAAAGACAAGAATGTAAATGCATTGAAACAGATTGTAAACTTCATCAAAGAGTTTGCAGGCATCTAATCCCGATAAATAATGGAAATCATTCATCTGCGGCAAACACTTCCCCAAGTGTTTGCCGACCGGGATGCCATCACATCCGACGTGTGGCATCAAGATCTTGTGCTACGGAAAGGAGAGCGGTATTTGATTGAAGCCGCGTCCGGCACAGGTAAATCTTCCCTATGTAGCTATCTCTACGGATATCGTCGCGACTATCAGGGTATTATCAATTTCGATGAACGAAATATCCGTTCGCTCTCCATTCATGAATGGATAGAATTACGGAAACATTCGCTGAGTATGTTGTTTCAGGAACTACGCATCTTTCCGGAACTGACAGCATTAGAAAATGTCCAGTTGAAGAATCGGCTCACCAATTATAAAAAGAAAAAAGAAATACTTGCCTTTTTTGAGACACTCGGTATTACCGATAAAGTAAATGAGAAAGCCGGAAAGCTATCTTTCGGACAACAGCAACGCGTAGCGTTCATTCGCGCACTCTGCCAGCCATTCGATTTCATCTTCCTAGATGAGCCTATTAGTCATCTAGACGATGATAACGGTGCACTGATGGGACAAATGCTGACCGAGGAAGCCGAAAAGCAAGGTGCAGGAGTAATCGTTACTTCCATCGGAAAGCATATCGAACTCCCTTACACCCACATCTACAGACTGTAATTTCAATCGTCAAATCGTAAATTGTCAAATCATACATGAACAGACTTGTTTGGAAACTTCTCCGTCAACACATCAGCATCGGGCAACTGAGCGGCTTTTTTCTCGCCAATATCTTCGGAATGCTGATTGTACTACTGAGCGTGCAATTTTATAAGGATGTCCTTCCCGTTTTCACGCAGGGAGACAGTTTCATGAAAAAGGATTATATCATCGCTACCAAGAAAATCAGTGCTCTCGGCAGCCTCACCGGACAAAGCAACACTTTCTCCAAAGAAGAAATTAAGGAACTGGAAGCACAACCTTTCACACGTAGCGTAGGTGCCTTTACCCCTACACTTTTCAAAGTATCAGCAGGACTGGGGATGCAACAAGCCGGTATCCGTATCTCCACTGATATGTTTTTCGAGTCTGTTCCCGATGCCTTTGTCGATGTCAGTCTGGACAAGTGGCACTTCGACGAGGATACACAAACCATACCTATCATCATTCCCCGCAATTACCTGAATCTTTATAACTTCGGTTTTGCACAAAGCCGCAACCTGCCGAAGTTGTCGGAAGGTGTGATGGGGCTGATACAAATGGATATCGTCATGCGCGGCAATGGACGTATGGAACAATATAAAGGAAATATCGTCGGTTTCTCCAACCGCCTGAATACAATTCTCGTTCCGCAATCGTTTATGGAATGGGCAAATAAAACGTTTGCCCCCGAACGAGATGCACAGTCGTCCCGCCTCATTGTAGAAGTGAAGAATCCTACGGATACAGCCATCACCGACTATTTTCAACAGAAGAATTATGAAACCGAAGGAGACAACCTGGATGCCGGAAAGACTACCTACTTCCTGCGTCTCACCACAGGTATTGTCTCGGGTATAGGACTGTTTATCAGCATCCTGTCTTTCTATATCCTGATGCTGAGTGTATTCCTGCTGCTTCAAAAGAATACGGCAAAGTTGGAGAACCTGTTATTAATAGGTTACAGTCCTTCCAAAGTGGCACTACCTTATCATGTGCTGACCGTAGGACTAAATCTTTTCGTGTTATTCCTCGCTATCGGTGGCGTGGCGTGGCTGAGAAGTTACTATACAGGAGTTCTGCAAACTCTGCTTCCACAACTGGAAACGGGTTCTCTCCTACCCTGTATACTTGCCGGAAGTATCTTATTCATAGTGGTATCCACCCTGAATATACTCCTGATACGCAAGAAAGTTCTCTCTATCTGGAAAGGCAATAAATAATTGCTGCAAAGGTTATGATAAAACAAAGAATAAAAAGAATAATAGTAGCATGCCTCATGCTGCTATTTCTTTTATTAGCAACAGCTTTCATCTCTCGGGGAAGTTTATTGCGTCATGTAGCAGACAAACGTATTGCCCGACTGGAACAACGTTATGGACTGGACATCAGCTACAACCAGCTCCGGATGAAAGGTCTGAACACGATTTCCGTCAGCGGACTGAATGTAGTGCCGGAGGAAAGAGATACACTGCTTGCCCTGCAATCACTCAATGTCCGCATCAACCTGTGGAAACTACTATGGGGAGACATCAACATCAAAGATGTCCGGATGGACGGACTTTCGCTGACTTTCATCAAACAAGGTCCTGTTGCCAACTATGACTTCCTCTTTCTGCCTCACAGTGAGAGCGAAAAGTCCACTCCCACCTCAAAAAGTAACGCCGACTATACCCGTCGCATAAATACAACACTCAATCTTCTCTTCGGCTTACTACCCGGCAATGGAGAGCTTACCCACCTTACCATCACCGAGCGAAAGGACAGTAATTTTGTAAGTTTCCGCATCCCCCGTTTCCTTATTGACCATTACTGTTTCCATTCTCAAATAGCCGTACAGGAAGACAGTCTCAACCAAAATTGGAATACCGAAGGGGAATTCAATCCTTCTGAAAGGCATCTGCGGGCCATCCTCTACGCCCCACAATTGACAGTACCCTATATCAACCGCCGCTTTGGAGCAGAAGTACAATTCGACAGTCTGACATGCAGCTTCTCACAAAAGAAGCTAGAGGGTGGAGTTACTTGCCTCGTCGGTCAGTCGGAAGTACGAGGGTTGAATATATATCACAAACGCCTATCCCCCGAAATTATCAATCTGGACCAGGGACAACTCGATTTCCATATAAACGTCAGCCCGCAAGCTGTAGAACTGGATAGTGCCAGTCTGGTACGTTTCAATGCACTGACTTTTCATCCTTACTTAAAGGCAGAGCGGGCTGGAAATACTGCAAGCAGGAAGGAGTGGCATTTTACAGCTTCTGTCCGCAAACCCTGGTTTCCTTCGGAAGAACTATTCGGCTCATTGCCTAAAGGACTCTTTGAGAATCTGGAAGGACTCAGCACTACAGGACAATTAGCCTATCATTTTCTGTTGGACGTGGATTTCTCCCGATTGGATAGTCTGAAGTTTGAATCGGAACTGAAAGAGAAAGACTTCCGCATCCTCCATTATGGAAAGACGGATTTGAGCAAGATGTCCGGTGAATTCACCTATACGGCCTACGAGAACGGACAACCGGTATATACTTTCCCTGTAGGCTCGTCATGGGAGTATTTCACGCCACTCGACAGCATCTCCCCACTATTGCAAATGTCGGTGATGCAAAGTGAGGACGGAGCTTTCTTCTATCATCAGGGCTTCCTGCCGGATGCCATGCGTGAAGCACTGATTCATGATCTGGAAGTCCGTAAATTTGCTCGTGGCGGCAGCACCATCTCCATGCAATTAGTGAAGAATGTCTTCCTGAACCGCAGTAAGAATATTGCCCGTAAACTGGAAGAAGCACTTATCGTCTGGCTTATTGAAACCGAACATCTTACTCCGAAAGCCCGTATGTACGAAGTCTATCTGAACATAGCCGAATGGGGACCTATGGTTTATGGTATCCGTGAGGCCGCAGATTTCTACTTCAAGAAACGCCCTTCACAATTAAGTATAGAAGAATCCATCTTCCTCGCCTCCATCGTCCCTAAACCAAAACACTTCAAGAACTCATTCACAGCAGACGGAAGGTTGCAGGAGAGCCAGGAAGGTTACTTCCGCCTGATTGCTGAAAGGTTGGTGAAGAAAGGGGTCATCACCGAAGAACAGGCGGCACAAGTAAACATTAACAACCTCGTACTGAAAGGGGTAGCTAAAGCAAGTTTTGTAAGTGAAGACTTTTAGATATTACCCCTGATGCGCCTGCATATACTCCTTAGGTGACATTCCATGAACTTCTTTAAAAGAACTGGAGAAATGCGACAAATTCGTATATCCTGTTGCATACGCTACTTCTGACACCGTCAGCTTCTTCTCTTTCAACAAGGCGGCAGCTTGCTGAAGGCGAATATTCTTAATAAAGTCGCGTGCCGAGAGATTCGTCAGCTCTTTCAACTTCCGGTGCACATGCACACGGCTCAGACCAACATTGGCCGCCAGCATCTCCACATTCAATTCCGTATTGGAAAGATTCTCATTGATAACCTTCATTATCTTGCCCATCAATATCTCGTCCGCGGACTTCATGGATAGCTTCTGCACCTTGTCCTCCTGTTGTTGTGCCCCACTGAATTTACTCTTCAGCAGCTTACGGTTAGCTATCAGATTGGCAATCGTACCTTTCAGCAACTCCGTATTGAAAGGCTTCACCATATAAGCATCCGCGCCGGTTGCCATACCTTCCATTGTATCTTCCGGTTTAGATTTAGCTGTCAACAGAATAACAGGTACGTGATTGACATTCGTGTTCTGCTTCATTTTCCGACAAAGGGATAATCCATCCATTTCCGGCATCATAATATCACTGATTACCAAATCAGGAGTATCCGCAAGAATGGTATCATATGCTTCTTTACCATTCTTGCACGTCATAATCCTGTAGTCTTCCTCCAGTTCCTCCTTCAGATAAGAGAGAATTTCCTCCTCATCTTCCACTATCAATATACGCATGCGATTCTTCGCTTTACCCGTCTTTCTGCCTTCTGCATCTTCTTCCTCTTCTTCAAAGGTTTCCTCAAAATCCGGTTTCTCCGGCTTCACCAACACTGCATGAGGTGTGGTCGCCAGTTCCACATCTTCCAGTTCATCCGTCCGGAGATGAGCGGATCCCATCGGAATACGAATGATGAAACGGCTTCCCGGAGCATCCTCCCGGTTCTCTGCCAGAATAAGCCCATGATGCAATTCCACTAACGAACGGGACAGATGCAAACCAATGCCCGTACCAAAGTTAGACTTCGTCACATCATTATCTATTTGATAGAAACGCTCAAAGATGCGCTCTATCTTTTCCCGGTCGAGCCCGATGCCGCTATCAGTCACCGTTATCTGAAAATATTCCCTTAACGGGTCTTTGCGAGTGGAATCGCGTCCGGTAGAGAGCGTCACTGTAATTTCTCCCTGCTCCGGCGTATACTTGAAAGCATTGGAAAAGATATTCATCAATATCTTATCGAAGTTATTCATATCCACCCACACTTTCAGTTGCGGCATGGAATGTTCAAAGATGAAATGTATCTTCTTCTTTTGTGCCAGATAACCGAAGGTGAGCATCACATCGTCAATGAAGCCCACTATATCCGTCTCCCTGAACTTCATGAACATCTGCCCTTTATCCAGCTTACGAATATCCATCAATTGGTTTATCAGACGAAGAATGCGCTGTGCATTCCGGTAAATCATCAGGTACGTCTTCTGCACCTCTCCGCCTTTCTTTTCCGCCAGCAGTTTCTCCAGCGGATTGATGATAAGCGTCATCGGGGTGCGTATCTCATGTGATATATTGATAAAGAACTGCAACTTTGCCTCATTCAATTGCTCGGCATGCTCACGCTTCATGATTTCGCGGCGATGGCGCATACGCGATAATATATAGTTGACAATGCCCACCACCAGCAAGCCGGCCAAGAAGGTATAAATGCAGTACGCCCACCACATTTCATACCAGGGCGGGGTAATCAGAATCTTGACTGTGCGTACTTCCGAAAGGTTACCGTGGCTCAACGCCCTCACCTGGAAAGTATACTTGCCCGGTGGAAGATTATTGTAAGTCACCCTGTTCACACCCGGCTCGGTAGTGAGCCATTGGTTACTCAATTCTTCAATCTTATACTGATAAGATATCTGTTCCGGATTGTTATACTGCAACGTAGAGAAGACGATGCTGAACGTATTGTCATGATGAGCCAGGTGGAACATATTTGCATCCAGCACGGAAGTATAAATAACGGTATGCCTTCCCGAACGCGTATTCTTACGAACAGGTTGGTTGAAGATAGAGAAGTCCGTAATCCATACCCGGGTATTCTTCAGTACACTGCCTATGGAAGAAGGCAGAAAACAGGTGATACCATTAATGCCACCGAAATATATTTTCCCAGTGCGGTCCTTATAGAATGCCCCGTGCGTAAACTCATTGCCCTGCAAACCGTCGCCCGCATAGTAATTGATAAAACGGTTGTTCGCCACATCATATTTGCAGATGCCCATATAGGTACTAATCCATATATTATGCTTCTCGTCCTCACAAAGTCCGCAAATCACATTGTTCGGTAAGCCGTCCGCTATCGTAAAACATTTCAGCTCCTCGGTATTCTTGTCGAAACGATACAATCCGTCGGTCGTACCTGCCCAGATGTTCCCGGCATGGTCTTCCTGCAATACATATCCCACCCGGTCTTCAATCAAAGAGTTCACCTCACGATAGTTAATGAAACTCTCATTCTCCGGATTGAAACAACTGATGCCTTTGTAATGTCCCAGCCAAATCAATCCCTCGCTGTCACAAAAGATATAATTCACCCAGTCGTTGGCCAATTCATTCCGCGTCAGGTCACCCGTTTCGTCTTTGGACGATTCGTAATGTTTCAAAGCCTTTGTCACCAGATTATATTGATAGAAACCAGAACCGAAAGTAGCGATATACAAATTCTTGTGCCGGTCTTCCGTAATGGAGAATATCTTCTCATTGTCAATTGATAACGGATACTCACATTCTCCCGTCCGCCTGTTCAGCTTCGCCAGTCCCCGTGTATAAGAGCCTAACCAGAAGTCACCATTCGTATCTTCATACATGCACATGATGGTGTTGGCAACCGACCGCAAACTATTGCCCGGCTGGTAATGCCGCAACCTGTTTCCTTCCGCATCCAGTTCATACACTCCCTCATTATCTGCTCCCACCCACAGATGGTGGTTGCTGTCCTGATAGATGGACATCACACACCCCTGTCCGATGGGATTATAGTAGATAGACTTATTACCGTAATATTCAAACGGGTTTTCCTGTCTCGGTATCAAAGCAATCCCACGTTGAAACAAGCCCAACCACAGATTCTTGTCCCGGTCTTCCAGTATAGCATGTATCTTCCCTTCTGAAAAGTCCAGCGGAGCGGAATTAATGCTGTAATCTTCTATCGTTCCGGTCATCCGGTTATACGTTTTCAGCCCCTGCCCGTCGGTACCTATCAGCAAACGGTCGTCCACCACCGTAAGGCAATAGATGGATAATGCTCCCCCACCTTTACAGGGCACAGGCACAAAACAATTCCGCTCACGGTCATAGCGTGACATTCCTTGTTTTTGAGTTCCCACAAACAGGTTTCCGTACTTATCCTCAGTAATGGCAGATACATAATTATCATTAATCACCGGATATCTGTAGATGCGCACTTCTTTCGTTGCAGGCAGATAGCAAATCAGTCCATGCCCCTCGGTGCCTATCCATATATTATAATGAGAGTCTTCATAGAGGTTGGACTGAAAGTTATAGTTCACTTGCCTCATGATTTCATCAATGGAGAGAGCTTGCTGCCGTTGTTCATCAAGACGGAAGATTCCCTGTCCGGTGGTCACTATCCAGATTTCCCCATTATGCAACTTCTGCATCTGCGTGACATGCGGAAAGACCTGCTTACCAGCACGCATCATTGGTATTTCCCGAAAAGTATCCGTCTCCGGGTCATACTTCATCAGTCCGTCGATACAGCCCACCAGCAAATTCTGCCGGTTGTCTTCGAAAAGTGTGCGCACATAGTTGTTTTTAATGGAAGTGGAATCACCGGAAAGGTGTTTATAGTTCGAGAAGCGAAGCCCATCGAACCTGTTCAGTCCATATTCTGTAGCAATCCAGATAAATCCCCTCTTATCCTGAAATATCTGATTGATAAGACTGCTGGATAATTCGTTATTGGTAGAGTAGAATTTACCGGTCTGTGCTGCCAGAGGCAAGCCAACCAAACACAGCAATAATAATATAAAAAGGATTCTGTTATGGGATGTTCTCATCGCATTTTAAACTTAAAGGTAAGCAAAGATAAGAAAAACTTTCGAGATGTACCCGACTATCGGATGAATTAAGATAGTACTGCCAATCACACTACGTGAGTGAGCACATAACACTCCCGGACTGAGTACTCAAAACACCCGGATGTTTTCACCCAAAACATGGGGATGTTTTACACTATAACATCCGGATGTTTTGTGGTAAAACATCCGGGTGTTTTCGTTGATAAGATGGGGATGTTTTTACCTTTCAGTATAGGACTGAAAAGTGCTCGGTTTCTATGGGTGACGCAATGAATATGTATCATGCACCCATTCGACGTAACACCAGCAAATGATTTTGTAACACAGAGAAAAGTCATGTTACATTTAAATGTAACACAGGCTACAATTTATCGCCCGCATCTCCAATTAATCAAATACCTTTGTCTCAGACGAAAAGCAAAGTTTAACCCTTTAATTGAATGAGTGTATATATGGAAACCTGAGAATGAAAAGCATGTCTTTACATCTTTATTAAGGAAAGAGAATATTATTGTTATCCAACTAAATTAATTTCATTATGAAATGCACAAATTATTATTTTAAGCCTTTGGGGCTTCTATTCTTATTATGCCTGATACCTATATGGGCATTTTCACAGAACATCACTGTGAAAGGTGTGGTGAACGACGCCACAGGAGAACCGGTTATCGGTGCAAGTGTAGTGCAGAAAGGCACCAGCAACGGTATCATTACAGATATCGACGGTAACTTCACACTGAATGTTCCATCCAACAGTACCATCGTAATTTCATTTGTGGGCTACAAGACGCAGGAAATCGCCGTAGCCGGGAAGACACAATTCAATATTACGCTGAAAGAAGATACTGAGATGCTGGACGAAGTAGTGGTAGTGGGTTACGGACAGATGAAGCGTTCGGACCTGACAGGTTCCGTGGTATCGGTGAACGATGCGGCTATCAAGAAATCAGTGCCGACTTCTATCGATCAGGTGCTGCAAGGCCGCGCTGCCGGTGTGCAGATTCAAGCCAACTCCGGTACTCCGGGCGCAAGTTCCGCCATCCGCATCCGTGGTATCAACTCACTGAATGCAACGAACCAACCCATCTTTGTGATTGACGGTGTAGTAGTGGATGCTGCCACAGACGATGAAACCAACAACCCGTTGTCGAGCATCAACCCTTCGGACATCGTTTCAATGGACGTACTGAAAGATGCCTCCGCTACTGCCATCTACGGTGCGCGTGCCTCCAACGGTGTCATCATGATTACTACCAAACGCGGGCAAGCAGGCGAGTCTACCATCACTTATGATGGCTACATCGGTTGGCAGAGCATGCCCAAACACTTGGATATGATGAACCTGCGCGAATATGCCGAGCACCACAACGCTCGTGCAGCAGCAGGCATCGTAACTCAAAGCAGCGCTTTCGTACGCCCTGACATGCTGGGTGAAGGAACCGACTGGCAGGACGAACTTTTCCAGAATGCAATGATGACCAGCCACAACCTCTCGATGACAGGTGGCAGCGATAAAGTGACTTACGCCATCAGTGCCGGTTATCTGGATCAGGACGGCATAGCGCTGGGTTCAGGCTTCAAACGCCTCTCCTTGCGTGGAAACGTAGATGCACAAGTGAAGAAGTGGCTGAAAGCAGGAATCAACTTCTCACTGTCCGATTCTAAACAAAAGGTAGGCAGCGACAACAACATCATCATGAATGCGTTGCAGCAACAACCCTCCGTAGCAGTAACCAATGCCGACGGCGGTTTCGACGGACCGGACGATGTATGGATGCCGGTCAACCCGGTAGCTTATGCCACCATCCGCGACAACTACAACAAGAAGATGAACTTTCGCATGAGCACTTATCTGGAAGCTACACTGATGGACGGGTTGTCTTTCAAAACAGAACTATCCGCCGACTATAACCTGAATAAGTTCTATTATTATGAACCGGACTATAAGTTTGGCGTCATCACCAACGAAACCCGTAGCGGTCGTTGGACCAAAACCGACACCAAGTACTGGTCATGGAGGAACATCCTTACTTATAGCAAGACTTTCGCCAATGTACACAATATCAACGTCATGGTGGGACAGGAAATGTCACAGTCGCACTGGGAAACACAGGTGAGCAATGCAACAGGCTATCTGAGCAACTCAACCAAAGACCCGAGTGCAGGCGACATCTCCAAATCGAGCGGTACCGGTTCGCAAAGCGACAATTCCATCGCCTCTTTCTTCGGTCGTGGCTTCTATTCGTATGACGACCGCTACTTACTCACCGCTACCATACGTCGTGACGGTTCTTCCAAATTTGCCAAAGGCAACCGTTGGGGCTGGTTCCCTTCTGCCGCCTTGGGCTGGAAACTTTCCAATGAATCTTTCCTGAAAGACAACGACATAATCAACAACCTGAAACTCCGCTTCGGTTGGGGTGCAACAGGTAACCAGAATGTGGAAAACTGGGCTTACATGGCCATGCTTTCATCAAAGACTACCCCGTGGGGTGTAGGTGTGCTGACAGGAAATACTGCCAACCCCGAACTGAAATGGGAAACTACCTACTCTACCAACATTGGTCTGGATCTCAGTCTTTTCCAAAACCGCATCGAGTTCATAGCCGATGTTTACTACAAGAAAACCAAAGACTTACTGCTTCAACTCCCTTTACCGTCTTATCTGGGTTCGGCAGGAGCCGGTTCGGCCAGTAACCCGTGGGCAAACGTAGGTTCACTGGAGAATAAAGGTATAGAGTTGACCCTGAACACCGTGAACATTGACAAGAAAGGTTTCCAATGGCGCTCCAACTTCGTGTTCTCACTGAATCGCAACAAAGTGCTCAAGCTGGATACGGAAAGTGCTTCCATCGAAAAGACCTACAGCGTGGGCAGTGAAACCAGCGTAGTGACACGTACCGTTGTAGGACAACCGATCGGACAATTCTGGGGTTACAAGGTGATTGGCCGTTTCGACAAAGCCGAAGACTTCTATTATAAGGATAAAAACGGTGCCGTGAAACCGGTTGCCCTACCCGCGGGCTCTTCCATCGAAGAAGGGAAGACCTGGATTGGCGACTATATCTTTGCCGACCTCAACAATGACGGTGTAATCGACAATAACGACTGTACCTTCATCGGTAATCCCGAACCTAAGTTCACCTACGGTATCGGCAATACCTTCTCTTGGAAAGGTTTCGACCTCACCATCTTCCTCTCCGGCTCCTATGGCAATGACGTGCTGAACTACAACAGCCGCTACATAGAGAATCCGCGAGTGAACAGTAACCTGCTGAAGAGCGCAGCCAACTATGCCCGAGTAGAGAAAATAGACCCGAATGGCCCGGATGATTTCCGCAACCTGCATGTTGTAAACGGAAGCACATTCCTGCCACGTATATCAGCTTCTACCACGAATGCCAATAACCGCGTCAGCGACCTCTACATAGAAGATGGATCTTACCTGCGCATCCAAAACATCTCACTGGGTTATACTCTACCTAAACAATGGGTCAGCAAGTTGAACTTACAGAACGTGAAGATATATGCCAACTTGCAGAACGTATACACCTGGACCAACTATTCCGGTTACGACCCCGAGGTGGGTTGCATGTATGGCGATGCTCTGATGAATGGTCTGGACTATGGCCGTTATCCCTCACCGCGTATTTATACATTCGGTTTAAACGTTTCTTTCTAACCTAAAAACGAGAAAACAATGAAAAGCAAATTAATTCTCATAATAGCTTTGGCCGGTGGAATGTCACTGGTAAGTTGCGAAGACTTCCTGGAACAAGAAAATACTACCAACCTCAATCAGGAAACTTTCTTCGACAGCGATGCGGCTATCACGGCTGCAACTGCTCCTCTTTACAATTACGTATGGTCCAGCTTCAACGAGAAAGCCTACTACTCTATGGGCGACGGTCGTGCCAACAACATCACTGCACAATATTCCGATTACATCTACCCATACACTAACCTGAACGAAACATCACTCGCAGCAGGTCTTGATGATGCCTGGGGCGCGTTCTATTCGGTAGTGGCGCAAGCTAATAATACGATTAATAATATTAAGAATCATGCCTCCGCCAATGTAAGCGAAACTGCCAAGACGCAAGGTATGGCCGAAGCACGCTTCATGCGTGGAACAGCCTACTGGTATCTGGCTTCCCTCTGGGGACTCGCCATCATCTACGAGAATACGGCAGACCTGGTAAACAACTATGTGGTTCCTGCCAACAACCGTGTCGACGTTATGGAATTTGCAATCCGCGATCTGGAATATGCTGCCAAGTATCTTTCGGATACACCTGCACAAAGCGGGCGTGTCACGAAGTATAGCGCTTTCGGTATGTTGTCCCGCGTATATCTCTCCATGGCGGGTCTGACTGAGAATGGCGAATACAATGGGAGCAACGTAGCCACCGACTCGAACCGGGGCACGCGCAACACATATTATCTGGATTTAGCCCAGAAAGCCGCTCTGAAAGTTACGGGTACTTCTTCTTATGGTCTGATGGATAACTATGGTGACCTCTTCACTTATGCAAACAACAATTGCAAAGAAGCTCTGTTCCAGTTGCAATGGCTTGCCGGTTCTAAAGATGTTCTCCCCTGGGGAAGCATGCAGTCCATCACCACCTTCTTCGGTTGGTCTACTATGGTGACAGATGCCACCAACTGGGGTGGAGCCACTTACTGTTCCTGGGACTTGTGGGACGAATATGATCCTAAGGACGTGATTCGTCGCCACTATACTGTGGCTTCGTATGGCGAATTCTATCCGGACATGAATGTACGCGGTGGAGGATACACGTATGGCATAACAGAAAACCGAGGAAGCCAAGGTGCAAACATCAAAAAGTATGTGATTGGCACGAACGCCGACAATGGTGTAAGTTACCAACAAAGCAGTGGTTTGAACACTCACATGCTCAGACTGGCTGAGGTTTATCTGAATCTGGCTGAAGCTATCTTAGGCAACAATGCATCAACTAATGACGAAACAGCCTTGTTCTTTTTCAACAAAGTGCGTACACGCGCCGGCATGCCCTCCAAGACCTCCATTACCTTCGAAGACCTGCGTTATGAACGTCGCATCGAACTGGCCTTTGAAGGACAGTATTGGTACGACCTGATACGCCGCTCCTACTACAAACAGCAGGAAGTAGTGAACTACATGAATAATCAGAACCGCAACGCCAGCTATGACTATAATGAAACCACCGGAGTATATGAAATCAGCGAAGATTACGTTGCCCCCGGAACAGGGGTGGCTACAGCAACCGCCAATAGTCTGACGCTTCCGGTATCAGATGTTGACCAGAACAAGAACCACTACCTCCGTGGAAACATCGAAACCGTGCCTTACTCTTTCGGCGAAAGAGAAGTGTCTACAGCAGATTTATACAAATAATTAAAAAACAAAACGGATATGAAAAACTTGAAATATATATGGCTTTTGTGTCTTGCGCTGACTACTGTCTGCTTCGTATCTTGCGATGACGATGACGCTCAGGATAGCAAACCTATCAAAATTACACAGATTTATCTGGAAGATTATAAGTCCGCAGTGCCCGACCGCCCGATTGAATTTGCCCGTCTGGGGCAATTAATCCGTATTGAAGGCAGTGGCTTTTTAGGAATGAAAAAAGTATATATCAATGGATACAATACATTTTTCAACGTGGCTTATGTAGCCGATAACTCCATGCTGATTACTATTGACAGTAAGACACCTGTTGTTGATGCAACAGAAGATGTACGTAACAAAATACATCTGGTAAAATCCGGTGCCGACTTATGGCATGACTTTGAAATCCGCTCCGCCGCCCCAAGTGTCTCATATATCAGCAATACACTGCCGCAAGCAGAGGAAAAGGTAACTGTATATGGAACCGGACTGCACGAAACAAGTAAAGTGACCTTGCCCGGCGGAATAGAAGTCACCAATATAGAGAGTGATGAAGACGGTGAATGGTATTCATTCAAAATGCCTCCAGGAGTTACAGCAAGCGGTTCCATCTATTCAGAAGGAGCTAACGGTACTGCCGCTACTCCCGCCTACTTCAATGACAGCAACTGCATGATACTTGATTTCGACGGTAAAGGTAAACAAGGTTTCTGGAGTTGGAGTGAGACAGGTTCTATGATTAATGATGAAGACCTTGTGAACGACCCTAAAGAATCAGGACGTGGCAAGTGTTTACAGATTGTGCCGGATCGTTTATTGAGCGGCAGTGGTGTAGCTGCGGGGAAACCTCGTGTTACAGAATGCTGGACCGTGGGCACCGGTGAAGATGAAAGCGTGGACTGGACACGTATGTATTCTTATATCCCGGAAACTACGCCTCTGACAGATGTTGCCTTCCAGTTCGACATTTATGTTCCCGAAACATGGATTGGAACCGGGCACCTTCAGATTTGTCTCTTCAATAATTTCAACTTCGCAGGAATAGGTTCTGATGACGACGGCCAACGCACTGCATTCTATGTGCCTTATATCCAGAATGGAGCAGTTGTTCCTTTCACCACGGAAGGCTGGCAAACAGTGACAATCCCTTTCAGCGAATTCGGTTATTACAAAAAGGAACTGGAAGAGGGAACCACCACACCTACTTTCAAGACTGTAGTTGAGGACCGCTTGGCTGCCAAGTATCAGAACTTCGGCGTCGGCTTTGTTAATACAGACTTTACTTTTGGCGGAGTAGATATTATTTCTACCATCTTCAAGACCAAAGTTTATCTGGATAACTGGCGCGTGGTGCCTTGTGCAAGTGTTACGATTTCAGACTTCAACGACGAAGAGAGTGCTGAATAAGTTTATCAATCAAATAAAAGAGTATAGATTATGAAACTAAATAAAATCATTCTCCCGGTAGTGGCTTGCGCATTAACATTTGGCAGTTGCTACGACGAAAAGATGGAATGGGGCAAACCTGACGGACATGGTGACGTCAATATCTCCGATATTCCCCTTGCGCTAAAAGAGAAATTAGCGAACTATGATTATATCAAAGCGTATGCAAAACAGTATGCTCCACACATGACCATCGGTCTCGGTTTGGGAGCTGACCTTTATATCAACGACACACAATACAAACAGGTAGCTGACGAGAATTTCCAGTTGTTCACCACCGGAAATGCTATGAAACATGCGTCTGTGGTGAAAACAAACGGTGAGTTAGACTTCACAACCATTGATGCGTTCCTGAGTCTTGTTCCGGCAGACATCCAGATATATGGACATAATTTTCTCTGGCATACGCAACAAAAACAAACGTATCTGAAATCACTGATCGCTCCGGAGATAATTGTTGAATCAGGCGATGACGATGTATGCGAGAATATCGTTAACAATTACGACTTTGAAGGAGGCAACGCAAATGGATGGACCGGTCTATGGGGGAAATATACTTATGCTGTAGAGCAACCGGGACATGACAGCGACTACGCCATCCACTTCACCATGACCAACGAGACAAGTGCAAACTATGATTGTCAGCTATTCTGGCCTACCGGAATGCTTAAAACCGGGGTTACTTACGCTTACTCATTTTGGGTAAAATCAGATGTCGGAATTAAGGTTCAGTTTATTGGTCAGAATGCATCTTACGAGGGTATCTATAAAGATACATTTACCGCACCAAGCGACTGGATTCGATGTACAGGTGAATTTACCTATACAGAAAGTGATACTAAAGATATTGAACGCATAGGTATCCAGTTCGGTGGAACTCCGGGAAGCAATGTATGGGTAGACGACTTTAAATTCGGAAAGAAAATAGAAGACCCTGATGCTAATAGAACCAATTTACTAACTAACGGGAACTTCACAGAAGACATACAGGACTGGAGTAAATGGAATGGTGATGATGGATGTAATACCTGGAACGATTCGGAAGGCAACAAAGCAAAAGGTTGCTTGCAAGTAGTCAATGCAGCCGATAATGAAAATGGCGAGTGGAAAGTCCAGATTCATAGCAACCTGCTTCAAACTATTGCCAAAGGTACCAAACTATATATATCATATTATATTAAGATGGCTTCAGGTACAGGCTCTGCACGTATCTCAACATCAACTGCCACTGGAACCGGCGATACTAATTATCAGGGAAATCAAGTAGTCGCATCTGAATGGCAGCGTGTAGAATGGGAGCTTGAAGCCTCAGCCGACATTACAGGCATCAATTTTGATTTAGGTTTAAAAGCTGGTACATATTTGATTGACGACGTAATAGTATCTACCGATCCATTCAATTCAGCAACTCCTGCTAATCGTGCAGTTACTCGTGCCGGTGGTATTACATACAAGTTCAAGACTCCGGAAGAAAAGAAAGCTGCCTTGCTTGGTGCCATGGAATCCTGGATTAAGGGAATGCTGGAGCATACCGGCAACCGCATCAAGGAATGGGACGTAATCAACGAACCCATTACAGATAATGGACAATGGCGTGGTATCGGCGAAAACTTTATGAGTAATGGTGATGAAGCTCCTGATACAGCACCTGTAGAAGACGAAGAAAGCGGTCTGAACCTGAACTGGGCAGCCGACCATTTCTACTGGGGTTACTACATCGGCAAAGAATATGCAGTGAAGGCTTTCGAATATGCCCGCAAATATGCAGCAACTGATGCCAAGCTCTATGTAAATGATTACAATCTCGAATCAAGCCCAAACAAACTGACCGCCTTGATTGACTTCGTAAACTACATTGAAGAGAACGGCCAGAAAGTAGATGGTATCGGAACTCAGATGCACGTATCATCCAGCATCACGAAAGCCCAGGTAGACGCTATGTTCAAGACAATGGCAGCAACCGGTAAGTTGGTTCGCGTAACTGAACTGGATGTACAAGTAGGCACTACTACCCCATCTGCCGAACAACTGGCAACACAGGCAGAAGTTTATCAGATGATTTTCGACTCTTACAGAGAAAATGTACCGCAAGCACAACAATCAGGTATCACCATCTGGACGCTGACTGACAGCAAGAAAGAACATGAATACTGGTTATCGGAAGATGCACCTAACTTATTCGATGCAAACTACGGACGCAAACATGCCTATAAAGGTGTATGCGACGGCATTGCCGGAAAAGATATAAGTGAAGACTTCAGCGGTGACGACTGGAAGAATGCGTATGAAACAGAGGAGGAAACTCCGGCTAAATAATGAGTGAAGACAGAAAATCTGGTAAGGCTCCGGCCTTACCAGATTCTCCTTTAAACTATGTAACAAAGCCCCTTTTTACCCTCTGAAACAAGAAGATGTACGATAAACGAAAAATTATGTAACATTCGGCAGGGATAATGTAACCGAAATGAATTTTTCTGCAACACCACGGAAAGCTTTCTAAATTATAGCTTACTATCTTTGTTGCTATGGAAAACATATAAAACCAATATCAGCAAACAATGAAGAATTGGATTCTATTTTTGGCAATCAGTCTCATTACATTCGGACATGCAAATGCTCAGAAAAGTATATTGCAAAAGCAAGGTACTGCTACGCAATTGGTGGTAGACGGTAAACCTTTTCTTATTTTAGGCGGTGAATTAGGAAATTCATCTGCTGCCTGCACAGAAGATATCGAACGAATCTTCCCGAAACTACAACGTATGGGACTGAACACGGTACTCGTTCCGGCATACTGGGATTTGACCGAGCCTCAAGAAGGTCAATTTGACTTCACTCTCACGGACAAAATCATCGACCAAGCACGGCTAAACGGTCTGAAAGTAATCTTCCTCTGGTTCGGAGCTTGGAAGAACTCCATGAGTTGCTACGCTCCCCTTTGGTTCAAAGAAAACTATAAGAAATATCCGCGCGCCTATACGCAAAGCGGAAAGCCACTTGAAATAGCCAGCGCATTCTCCGAAAATGTTTATCAGGCAGACAGCCGCGCTTTTTCTCAATGGATGAGACACATTGCATCCATTGATAAAGAGGAAGGCACCGTCATCATGATACAGATAGAGAATGAGATAGGTATGTTGGAAGATGCAAGGGATTACTCCAAGGAAGCCAACGCGCAGTTCAATGCTCCGGTACCCGCGGAACTAATGAATTTCCTGCAAAAGAACAAAAAAACGCTCCATCCTGAGATGCTTCAAAAATGGGAAAACCAAGGATGCAAGAAACAAGGCACTTGGAAGGAAGTGTTCGGAGCTGATATCTATACCGACGAACTTTTTATGGCTTGGCACTATGCCCGCTACGTGGAGAGAATGGCACAGGAAGCCCGGTCTATTTATAATGTTCCGCTTTATGTGAATGCTGCCATGAACAGCCGCAACCGTAAACCTGGTGAATACCCCTCTGCCGGTCCGTTGGCACACCTTGTCGATATATGGCATTGCGGAGCCCCTAGCATCGATTTACTAGCACCCGACCTGTACGATAATGGTTTCACAGAGTGGGTGGCCAAATATAAACTGCACAACAACCCGTTGTTCATCCCCGAAATAAAACTGACAGATAATAACGGTGTAAGAGCCTTCTACATCTTCGGTGAACACGACGCCATCGGCATTAGTCCGTTTTCCATTGAAGATGGTTCCGACTCCCCTAACACTCCGTTGGTGAAAAGCTATAAAACATTGAAAGAGTTAATGCCACTCCTGAGCAAATTTCAAGGTAAAGGGGCAACGAAAGGGCTGCTCTTCGATCAAGAAAACAAAGAAAGTGTCCTCTATCAGGATGATTTAAAAATAATCTGCCGCCACTTCTTTACCCTTCCCTGGGATCCGCGCGCCAGAGATGGCAGCACATGGCCCGAAGGCGGCGGTATCTTGCTGAAACTTGCTCCGAATGAATATATCGTGGCAGGCAGTGGCATCGTCATTGAGTTTGAAAAGGCTACTGAAAATCAAACCAAGGTACAGGCTTTGGGGGAAGACGGTTTCGCTCAAGCAGGAAGAAAGGGGGAAAAGGTGATTAGTGATGGAGTGGTAAGTGATAAGCAGGTATGGAAGGGACCACGTTGCGGCATCGGCTCGGTAGACGAGGTGAAAGTGAACAAAGACAGCACTTTCTCTTATATCCGCCGCCTGAACGGTGACCAAGACCATCAGGGACGCCATGTACGCATCTCCGTGGGAGACTTTCGCATCCTGCACGTGAAATTATATGAGTATAAGTAGTAGATAGATTTTAAGATATGAATAAGGTTAGTTACAATAAAGTTAGGTTGAGTCTGGCAGTGCTGCTTTGTCTTTGTACCATTTCCATGGTGGATGCAAAGGTAAAGCTGCCTGCCTTGATTTCTGACAGAATGGTACTGCAACGCGAGCAATCCATCAAAGTATGGGGCATGGCAGATGCAGGAAAAAACACAGTGACCACACGCCTAATCAGCAACAGCGGATATCCCCACTTCGTGCAAGAGAAACCGTATAAGATTATCTGCGGAAACGAAGAAGCGAGCCTGCTGGGAGAATGGAAATACAGGTTGGGGGCCGCCTCCCGCTCTGGGAATGATGTTCTTCTGCTATAAGCCGATATGCCTGTACAATGCCATGATTGCCGACTGGCACCGCACATTCAACAATCCGGGACTACCTTTCCATATCGTTGAACTGGCAGACTTCCTGTCGAAAGATGATATAGGTGGTCGTCAGGCTTGGGCTGAGATGCGCAGGGAGCAGGCACGGGTGACCGAAACGATCATTAACAACTGATAATTAATAACTGAAAATATAATCATGAATGCACTAAGTCAGAAAGTGTCTATGGCCGAAAAAATCGGTTATAGTTTAGGAGATTGCTCTGCGAACCTCGTGTTCCAGATGATGATGATTTACCAAACCAAGTTCTATACCGATGTCTTCGGTCTGGAAGGTGCCATTGCCGGGTCGGTCATGCTGATTGCCCGCATTGTAGACGCTTTCGTCGACCCAACCGTAGGTATACTGTCCGACCGGACACGGAGTAAATGGGGAAAATACCGTCCGTGGGTACTTTGGACAGCACTACCGTTTATGGTATTCTATGTACTGGCATTCTACAATCCGGGCATCGAAGATAAGGGACTGGTAGCAGTATATGCAACTATCTCTTATACCTTATTAATGACACTGTATTCCTTTAATAATACGCCGTATGCATCGCTGGGTGGTGTAATGTCGAGCGACATCAAGGAGCGCACAAGCATTACTTCCATCCGCTTTGTGGCCGCTACCATCGCACAATTCGTCGTACAAGGTCTGACGCTGCCGTTAGTAAGCAAGTTTGCAGGCGAAAGCGGTGACAAAGGACATGGCTGGTTATGCACCATTTCCTTGTTTGCAGTAATCGGTTTCGTATTTCTGGTCATTACTTTCTTCTCCAGTCGCGAACGCATCACGCCACCGGCAAATCAGAAAACCGATACCAAGAAAGATATCAAGGATGTATTCAAGAATATCCCCTGGAGAGCCATGTTTATCCTGACCCTCTTCCTTTTCACCACCCTTGCCATGTGGGGGAGCGCCATGAACTACTATTTTGAGAATTATGTAGATGCCGGTGCACTGTATGCATTCCTCGATAAACTCGGACTGGTAGCTACGCAGGCTAGTGACAGTGTAGGATATACAATATTGAACGCGTTCGGGCTCGTTGTCAGTAGTCCTGAAAAAGCCTATGAAGTAGGCTTCGGTGTATTCAATATGCTGGGAGCTATCGTACAGTTCTTCGGCGTAATCTTCCTGTCTGGTTTTCTCGCCAACCGCTTCGGAAAGAAATCGGTGTTTATTATTTGTCTGGCATTGACGGCATTGTTCACGGCATTTTTCTACTTCCCCAACGAAACGGATGTGGAAACGATGTTTGTGCTAAACTTCCTGAAGAGTCTGGCGTATGCACCTACCGTTCCGTTGCTTTGGGCAATGATTGCCGACGTGGCGGACCACTCGGAATACGTGAACCATCGTCGGGCGACAGGGTTCGTGTTTGCTGGCGTAGTATTTGCATTGAAGGCCGGTTTGGGCATAGGTGGTGCTATTCTGGGTTTCCTGCTTTCCGGCTTTGGATACGTATCGGGTGCAGGTGTGGCACAAAGCGATTCGGCTATTCATGGTATTGTGCTTTCATCCAGCATCATCCCAGCAGTGACGTTCCTGATTGGTGTTATCGCACTATGGTTCTACCCCATCACAAAGAAGTATAATGAACAGATACAGGCGGAACTGACAGAGCGCAGGGAAAAGGCAGACTATTAGCGCCATTGCGCAATGGTAAGCTAAAAGCGAGCTATATGGCAAATATCAAATTAATCAAAGTATAACAATAATGAATCTCAGAAACATAATACCTGTACTATTCGCCCTCATCGCCTTGTCTGCCTGTAGCGGAGGCAATCAGCCCGTAGCAGCCGATCCGACACTGAAAGGCATCCTCGGCGATAAATTCCTCGTTGGTGTCGCCCTCAACTCCGAACAAGCAGCTGGGCGTGACACCAGTGCAGTCCGTATCGTGCAGCGCCACTTTAATTCCATCGTGGCAGAAAACTGCATGAAAAGCGAAGTTATTCATCCCGAAGAAGATCGTTATGACTTTACCCTGGCGGACGAGTTCGTCAAGTTCGGTGAAGAGAATGGGATGTTTATCATCGGACACTGCTTGATATGGCACTCGCAATTATCGCCGTGGCTCTGTGTGGACGCTGATGGGAAGAATGTATCACCCGAAGTACTGAAACAACGGATAAAAGACCACATCTACACCATCGTAGGACGCTATAAAGGTCGCGTCAAAGGCTGGGATGTAGTGAACGAAGCAATCGAAGGAGATGGAAGTTACCGTAAAAGTAAGTTCTATGAGATATTGGGCGAAGAATACATTCCGCTGGCTTTCCAATTTGCTCATGAAGCCGATCCGGATGCGGAACTATATTACAATGACTACGGCATGCATGAACCTGGGCGACGTGACGGCGTTGTACGTATGATCCGTGCACTGAAAGAGAAGGGGCTACGTGTAGATGCCATCGGCATGCAGGGACACATGGGACTGGACTATCCAAGCATTGACGATTATGAGACCAGCATCCTGGCTTTCGCTGCAACAGGTGCCAAGATAATGATAACAGAATGGGATATGAGCGCCCTCCCTACACTGAACCGCGGAGCGAACATCGCTGACAAAGTAGCTTTTGAGAAAGCTCTGAATCCTTATCCGGAAGCTCTTCCGGACAGTGTATCGCACCTATGGAATGCCCGCATGAAGTCGTTCATGGAACTTTTCATAAAGCACTCAGATGTTATTACGCGCGTAACAGCATGGGGAGTATCAGACTCTGATTCCTGGAAGAATAATTGGCCTATGGTCGGAAGACGCGAGTATCCGTTGCTTTTCGACCGCTCATACCAGCCCAAACCTTTTCTGAAGGAGATATTGCAGCCTAAGAAAGCTGTATTCGATGAGTTTATCTATACTGTGACTTCTAAAGGTGCGGATAAAGTAGCCGAAAAGCCAAACATCCCCGGTATGCTGAATCCTATCTTACCGGGCTGCTACCCCGACCCCAGTATCTGTCGCGTAGGAAATGATTATTATATGGTCAATTCCTCTTTCGCCTTTTTCCCCGGCGTGCCTATCTGGCACAGTACGGACCTGATAAACTGGAAACAACTGGGCTATGTCCTCAACCGTCCGTCGCAACTGCCCATGTATGACGGTCTGCGCATCAGCGGCGGTATCTATGCCCCGGACATCAAGTATAATCCGCACAATGGGTTATTCTACATGATAACCACTGCCGTAGATGGCGGAGGCAATTTCTTCGTCACTACCAATGATCCGAAGAAATGCAATTGGAGCGATCCCACATTCTTACCCGAAGTGGGTGGCATCGACCCCGGTTTCCTCTTTGACGAAGATGGAAAAGCATACATCGTAAACAACGACGCCCCAGCCGGAAAGCCGGAATACAGCGGTCATCGTGCCATCTGGATACGTGAATTCGACTGGAAAAACGGCTGCATCGTGGGAAAACAGAAGATGATTATCGACGGAGGTGTAGATAAATCGCAACATCCCGTCTGGATAGAAGGTCCGCACCTTTACCACATCAACGGTACTTATTATCTGATGGCCGCCGAAGGTGGAACAGGACCTAACCATTCGGAAGTAGTCTTTACCTCCGAATCGCCATTCGGTCCTTTCAAACCCTGTTCCATCAACCCGATACTGACGCAACGCGGGCTGCCGGACAACCGTCCTAATCCCATCACCTGCGTCGGCCATGCCGACCTCGTGCAGGCACCCGAAGGCGATTGGTATGCTGTCTTCCTCGGCGTTCGTCCCTACAACGGCGAGCACGATGTAATGGGGCGCGAAACATTCTTGTTGCCTGTTACCTGGAAAGATAATCAACCTGTTATTCTGCCTGAAGGTGAAACCATCACCTATACGACAGACCGCCCTTACGGTCCTACCCCACTCTGGACGACCGACGGATTGGCTCCGGAAGCCTTCTTCATCCGTACCCCGCTGGTGTCTTGCTATGAAATAAGTGGTAAAGGCCAACTCACACTGACCGCCAGCAGCAGTGACCTCAACGACAAACGACAACCCGCCGCCATTGGCCGTTGGATAAATAACTGGACATTCACTGCCCAAACTGCCCTCAACTTCACACCCGGGCAACAAGGAGATTTTGCAGGTATCACCTGTTTTCACGATGATTATTGCTATATTCGCTTTGGAAAAACATTGGATAAGGAAGGTAAGCCTATGCTATCACTGGAAGCATACAGCCGTGGAAAGCTCTGCAATCAGGCAAGCGCTACCCTGCCCCAGCCCAATGGAAAGATATATCTGAAAGTAGAAGGAAACGATGCCGTGAATTATACTTTCAGTTATGCCACCAGCCCCAAAGGCAATTGGACACAAGTAGGCGAACCTGTTTCCGCCGACCTGATAAGCACACAGACTGCCGGCGGTTTCACCGGTACGATGGTGGGCATTTACGCAACAGGAAACTATCATAATTAACAAACAAGAAGAACCCTTAAAATTATACAATCATGAAGAAAGAAAAAAGATACTTAGTACCCGGAGATTATATGGCAGACCCTGCCGTTCACGTATTCAACGACCGCCTTTACATCTATCCGTCGCACGACTGGGAAAGTGGTATCCCCGAGAATGACAACGGCGACCACTTCAATATGAAAGACTATCACGTCTTCTCTACCGACGATCCGATGCACGGAGAAATCACAGACCATGGTCTTGTACTCACCACCGAAGATATTCCTTGGGCCGGACGCCAACTCTGGGACTGTGACGTAGCAGAGAAAGATAGCAAATACTATATGTACTTCCCTCTGAAAGACCAAAACGACATCTTCCGTATCGGCGTTGCCATCAGCGACTGTCCCGAAGGTCCGTTCACTCCCCAGCCTGACCCGATGCGCGGAAGCTACAGCATGGACCCTGCCATACTGAATGACGGCGACGGCAACTATTATATGTACTTCGGCGGTCTCTGGGGCGGACAACTGCAACGTTACCGTGACAACAAAGCCCTGGAAAGCGGTGCTACTTTCCCTGCAGACAATGAACCGTCCATCCCTGCACGCGTTGCCAAACTCAGTGCAGACATGCTGCAATTCGCCGAAGAGCCTAAAGCCGTAGTTATTCTGGACGAAAACGGCAAACCGCTGACCGCCGGAGATAACGACCGGCGTTTCTTTGAAGCCTCCTGGATGCACAAGTACAACGGCAAGTATTACTTCTCCTACTCCACCGGAGATACCCATCGCTTGTGCTATGCCATCGGCGACAACCCATACGGTCCATTCACCTATCAGGGCGTCATCCTCACCCCGGTAGTAGGCTGGACCACCCATCATGCCATTGTGGAATACAAAGGCAAATGGTATCTGTTCCACCACGACAGTGTGCCTTCCGGCGGACGCACCTGGTTACGCAGCCTGAAAGTTTGTGAACTGGAATACGATGCCGACGGACGTATCATTACCATCGAAGGACTTGATTAACCGACAATCAACCATATGGATACAGTAAAAATAGGAATCATAGGTACCGGATGGATTGCCGAGAAGATGGCAATCACCCTCATGGGAATGAAAGGTGTGGAAGCTTACGCAGTTGCTTCCCGCCAGTTACAAACCGCCCGCGACTTTGCCGAAAAGTGGGGATTCACCCGTGCCTACGGTTCCTATGAAGAGATGCTTGCTGATGAAAAGGTGGAGTTGGTATACATTGCCACTCCTCATTCACATCACTATGAACATGCACGCATGAGTTTGCTACATGACAAAGCGGTATTGTGCGAGAAAGCATTTACCTCCAATGCCCGCCAGGCAGAAGAATTACTGAATCTTGCCAAAGAAAAGAATCTCTTCATCACCGAAGCCATCTGGACACGCTACATGCCTTTGTCTCAAACCATCAACGAAATCATAGCAAGCGACATCATTGGGCGCCCCATGACATTATCTGCCAATCTGGGTTATCCTATCGGCAACCGCGAACGGCTCCGGCAACCCGCTCTTTCAGGCGGAGCTTTACTCGACCTGGGAGTATATACGCTGAACTTCGCCTCCATGATATTCGGCACCGAGATTGAGAATATCGCTTCAACCTGCATTAAGACTGACACAGGAGTGGATGCCCAAAACAGCATAACCCTCATCTTCAAAGATAGAAAAATCGCCGTACTGCATAGCACCATGCTGAGCATGACCGACCGCCAGGGTATTATCTCCGGAGAAAAAGGACACATAATTGTAGAGAACATCAATAATCCGCAACGGGTTACGGTAGTGACGGAAGATTACCAAACCATAGCCGTCTACAACTGCCCTCCACAAATCACCGGATATGAATATCAGGTATATGCTTCTATAGATGCCCTGAAGAACAGGTGGCTCGAATCGCCTTTCATGCCTCATGCCGAAACCTTGCGCATCATGCGCCTAATGGATAGCCTGCGTAAAGAATGGGGTGTACGCTACCCCTCTGACGAATGAATGAATAACCAATCAACAATTCTTATTTATGAAGAAAGTACTTTCCCTACTCTTTATGATATGCTTTCTGCTTCCCGTTTCAGCCGAGAACGGCAGTCGCCTGTGGCTCCGATACTCCACAGACGGGAATGCAACAATATCCTGCAACAAGCAATCGCCCATGCTGGACATCGCCACCACCGAGTTGCGCAAAGCCTGGAAAGGCATGCCCGTTACATTAATCCTCCAGCGCAACAAAGAAACACGTGCTTTAGGTGAAGAAGGATATTGCCTCCTCACTTCAGATAACGGCCAAAAGATAACCATCACCTCCGCCGGAGAGCGCGGTCTGCTTTACGGAGCCTTCCACCTGCTGAGGCTGCAAGATACCGGTGCAGAAAACTTCTCTAAACTGAATATCAAAGAAAGTCCCACTTACGACCTGCGCATCCTCAACCACTGGGATAATCTGGACCGCAGCATTGAACGGGGTTATGCCGGACGGTCTTTATGGGACTGGGAAGCCCTGCCTTCCACCCTCTCCGACCGCTATGCGGACTATGCCCGCGCCAACGCTTCCATCGGCATCAACGGCACAGTCATCAACAACGTAAATGCTTCCTCACAAATCCTTTCCACCGAATATCTGGAGAAAGTAAAAGCACTGGCAGATGTATTCCGCCCGTACGGCATTCGCGTGTATCTCTCCATTAACTTCGCTTCCCCTATGCAATTAGGAGGTCTTTCCACCGCCGACCCGCTGGATAAAGAAGTCATCGCCTGGTGGAAGAACAAAACAAAAGAAATCTACCGCCTCATCCCCGACTTCGGCGGCTTCCTCGTGAAAGCCAATTCCGAAGGGCAACCCGGCCCGTGCGACTTTAACCGCACTCATGCCGAAGGTGCCAACATGCTGGCGGATGCCGTGAAACCTTACAAAGGCATTATCATGTGGCGTGCCTTCGTTTATAGCCCCAGCGATGCCGATCGCGCCAAACAGGCTTATCTGGAATTCCAGCCGCTGGACGGGCAATTCCGCAATAACGTCATCGTACAGATAAAGAACGGTCCGGTGGATTTCCAACCGCGCGAACCATACAGTCCCCTGTTCGGTGCCATGCCCAAGACCGCACAGATGGTTGAATTCCAGATTACACAAGAATATCTGGGCTTCTCCAATCATCTTGCCTATCTTGCTCCGATGTGGAAGGAATTTTTCGATTTCGTACAACCTTCTTCATTGAAAGCAATGGCAGGCGTTGCCAATATCGGAACAGATGCCAACTGGTGCGGACATCCCTTTGCACAGTCCAACTGGTATGCTTTCGGCCGCCTCGCCTGGAATCCTGAGCTATCTTCCGGAGCAATAGCGGAAGAATGGTTGAAACAGACATTCTTTGATGCGCACAACCCTCAGCACGCCCCCATTGCCCATGAAGTATGGCAAATGATGATGCAAAGCCGTGAAGCTGTAGTAGACTACATGATGCCCCTCGGCCTCCACCACCTTTTTGCCTGGGGACATCATTACGGTCCCGAGCCCTGGTGTGATATTCCCGGTGCACGCCCCGACTGGATGCCCTCTTATTATCACAAAGCTGATAAAGCTGGAATCGGCTTCGACCGCAGCCATACCGGAAGTAATGCCACCGCCCAGTATCCCGACTCGCTTTGCCATCTCTACGATGACATCAATACTTGTCCGGATGAATACCTGCTTTGGTTCCACCATGCTCCATGGAATCACATCATGCAAAGCGGACGTACACTCTGGGATGAACTCTGCTTCCGCTACGACAGAGGTGTGCAGCAAGTCAGAAGTTTTCAAAGAAAATGGGACCTAACAGAGAATTATATCGACATGGAACGTTTCAAAGACGTGCAGTCACGCCTGAAAATACAGGCGCGTGATGCCACATGGTGGAAAGATGCCTGCCTGCTCTACTTCATGGAATATTCAGGTATGCGGATTCCTTACGACATCGAACGCCCGATACATGAATTGGATGACTTGAAACAGGTGAAACTTCCGATTGACAACCACGAATGTCCTACAAGGGAGATGCTGAATGAAAGGAGATAATGAAACGGCAGAAAGTATCACGAAGCTTCTTCAAATCTTCCTGCTCGTAAACAAAATGGGTTGAATTTGAGAGATGAACGATTCGCAGGTATTCTGCCGGAATCGTTCTCTCAAAGCCCGCTTACACTCGATGCACTCACCAATTCTTTTTACAAATAACATCTACTCAAGAAATAGCCGTATACTGAACCTAATTCAGTCGTATAGTGAATAGGGTTCAGTATACAACTGAATACAGCACAACCAAAGCACATTGATAGTCAAACAGTTACAAAAGACTACGCAACCATTAATAAATTTCAACAAATCATCTAAATAATATTGCACCCATAACGGAGAGGATGAAATTAAACAGATTGTCGCACTATTCTTTAATAGCAATTACATCTTTTCGTATTTGCTCAACAGAAAAATCCTAGAATAAGTATATTAAAAGAATATTAGTTTTCTTTTTAAAAGAAAGTATAGCTGATATTAACTATATTTGTGGGCAGAAAATTAATAAGATATGAAAAATACAATATTATATCTAATCTGCTTATTCTTATTCAGCAACTTGTGTTATGCTCAAGAGGGCAGAATGTTTACTGTTGACAAAGAGCTGTCAAGCAGTATGATAAATAAAGTCTATCAAGACCAGGATGGAATTATCTGGATTGCAACGGAGGACGGCCTGAATCGATATGACGGAGCTAAATTTACCGTATATAAACACGATAAAAGGAATCCTAATTCTCTATTGAACAATTATGTTCGCGTGCTTTATGAAGATAGCCGGAAACGTCTTTTCGTCGGTAGCCTGAAGGGACTGCAGATCTATGATCGGGAAACCGATATGTTCACTACTATTCCTATGAAGTTTATCAATGGAGGCAAAGCAGAGGCTAATATATCTTCCATAATCGAACGTAAAAACGGAGAAATACTCGTCGGCACATCGGGACACAACCTGTTTTCATTAGAAACGCAAGGTGACAACATGGTAGTACAACAAATAGATAAGACCATCCCAAGTAGACTGATAACTTGTTTATATGAAGACAAGCAAGGATTCTTATGGGTAACAACAGGAGACAATGGCATATTCCGAATAGACAATAACAAGCAGCAAAAGCAATATTTAAGCGAAAAGGGAATAGCATGGAATACGATCTCAAGCATTTGCGAAGATAGATATGGGAATCTATATATGGGAAGTCTGCAAAAGGGATTATTTCAATATAACTACCAGACAGAGACATTTACTCCTATTGTATATAGTCCTGATTCTAACCTTCCTATCAAAATCTTATATCCAACAGATCAGGATGAAATCTATATTGGAACAGACGGAAATGGTATTAAAATTTACGATATTCAGAAAAAGAAAATGCAGGATAGCAACCTCAATGTCACTACCTTTAATCTGAATAAAGCTAAAGTTCACTCTATCCAAAAAGACAGATTAGGAAATCTCTGGCTGGGATTCTTCCAGAAAGGGGTCATGATTATTCCTGCAACAACCAATGAATTCAAATACATTGGCTTCAAATCAGCCGTTAACAACACAATCGGTTCAAGTTGTGTTATGTCTGTTTTTAAAGATCACATCGGAACTTTATGGGTAGGTACTGATAACGATGGAATCTATGGTATTTCTCCCGATGGCACACAGAATGTACATTTCACAACTTCAGAAAGTCCCCACTCTGTTCCTTCTACCATAATGAGTATCTACGAAGATTCCAATCATAACCTATGGATAGGTTCCTACTTGAATGGTATGGCGAAAATGGATACCAAAACAGGAAAATGTACCTATTTGAATCTTGTAGACGACCGATCAAATCTGGTACAAAGTGTCTATTGTTTTGCCGAGGATAACGACAAGAATCTATGGATAGGAACCATGGGGGCTGGCATTTTTTATATGGACATAAATACAGGCAAAATAAACCGATGCCACACGTATGAAACCATAGCAGAATGGGGAAAGCCGGAAATGCTACATAATTCATGGATCAATTGCCTGCTACACACCGCCGATGACAAATTATACATAGGCACTTATGATGGCCTAGCTTGTCTGGATATAAAAACAATGAATTTCAATAGCCCTCTTAAAACTAAAAGGATATTACCCGGTGATGTTGTCTATGCCCTATACCAAGATCAGAACGGCGGCATTTGGATCGGTACGTCCAGAGGGTTAAATTATTTGGATCCCAAAACAATGTCTACTCACGAATACACCATGGAAGATGGCTTACCCAGCAACCTTATTTGCTCCATCCAAGGTGATGATAACGGATATCTCTGGATTAGTACAGGCTACGGAATCAGCCGTTATAACACCAGGAATCCTAGTTTCATAAACTTTTATGCCAATGATGGATTGCAAGGCAATGAATTTAGCAAAGGGGTAGGTTTTACCGATCCGACAGGAGAAATCATATTCGGAGGAACCGGTGGTATCACCTACTTCAATCCACTGGTGATTACCAATCCCAATAAAAAACCGGAAATACGGATTACAGATTTTAATATTCATGAAAAGACCATCAAGAAAGGAATGAAATCCGGAAATTATGAGATTGTCAATACAGCAATTATGGATGCGGAGCTCTTTCAATTATCTCACAAAGACAATTCTTTCAGTATTGAGTTTTCTGCTATGGAATTTTATAGTCCGGAACGGATTACTTACATGTATTCCCTCAACAATTCAAATTGGGTCAGCCTGCAACAAGGCATAAATCGAGTTTCATTCAGTAACTTAGCCCCAGGCAACTATACGTTCCAAATAAAAGCCAAAGATTATAATTACTACTCCGATACAAAGGAAATAACAATTACCATTTTCCCAGCCTGGTATGCATCCGGCTGGGCTAAACTAATATATATAATCTTAGCACTGGGCATCATTTATATTATCATCATACAAGTGCGCCATCGCTATCGTGCCCGTCAGGAAATAATGGAGCATATACATGCGGAACAGATCAATGAAGCAAAGCTACAATTCTTTATCAACATTTCCCATGAAATCCGTACTCCGATGTCCCTCATCATAAGTCCGCTACAGAAATTGATAGCTATAGATAAGGATGGAGAACGGCAGAAGAACTATTACACCATCTACCGGAATGCCGAACGCATACTCCGATTGGTAAACCAGTTGATGGACATCCGCAAAATCGACAAAGGACAGATGGCTTTGAAGTTCCAGGAGATGGATATTGTAGGATTTATGCACGACCTTTATAACACATTTGAATATCAGGCAAAGACTAAACATATCACCCTGAATTTCCACCCGGAAGTAGAAAGACTACAAGTTTGGATAGATCCGAAGAATTTCGATAAAGTAATTCTGAACATACTTTCCAATGCCTTCAAATTTACGCCGGAGAATGGTGAAATCAATATTTATCTACGCATAGGTGAAAATCCGGAGTTTTCTAAAACTCTGCAACACTATTTTGAGATTGTGGTAGAAGATAGCGGTATTGGCATTGACCCAGCAGAGATGGGACGAATTTTTGAACGCTTTTATCAGATCCGCAACAGCCACAACAATTCTAATATAGGTACCGGCATTGGCTTGCACCTGAGCCGTTCATTAATAGAATTGCATCATGGCACGATACTAGTCGAAAGCAACGAGGAGAAACCGGGCTCCCGCTTCATTATCCGCCTCCCATTAGGCAAAGACCACTTGACGGCAGAAGAGATTGATGAGTTTTCTTCCAATAACTATGCTCCTGCGCACATCACTACAGCATTACCTACACCTTCACCCACAGATGAAGAAGACCTAAAGGTGCGTTCCAAGACAAAAAATCACGTATTAGTTGTAGAAGATGATGAAGAAATACGCAAATATATATGTCAGGAACTGGCAAGCGATTTTCATATGCACGAATGTACCAACGGTAAAGAAGCACTTGCTATGATTCTGAAGAAAGCGCCGGACCTCATTATCAGTGACATCATGATGTCTGAAATGGATGGATTGACCCTTTGCCGGAAGATAAAACAAAATGTGATAGTGAATCATATACCTGTTATCCTACTGACAGCCAAGTCAAGAGAAGAAGATAGATTGGAAGGTTTGGAGACCGGCGCAGACGCATATCTCGTTAAGCCATTCAATATTGAAATATTGAGAAAAACTGTGCTGAACCTTATCAAAAGCCGGGAGGTGCTGCGTAACAGTTTCAGCGGCAATCAGATACGGGAAGACAAATTGCATAAGTTAAATGTACAGTCACCCGACGACAAATTATTGAACAAAGTGATGAAAGTAATCAACGATAACCTCAGTAATCCGAACCTGAATGTTGAGATGATAGCCACTGCAGTAGGCATCAGCCGCGTGCATCTTCACCGCAAGTTGAAAGAGCTGACCAATCAATCTACCCGTGATCTGATACGTAATGTACGATTAAAACAGGCTGCCTCATTATTGGCCGATAAGTATCACAGTATCACTGAGGTAGCAACGCTTACAGGCTTTACCAACATAGCTTACTTTTCCACAGCATTCAAAGAGTTGTACGGTGTATCACCCACAAACTATATGGAAAAGCGCTTAGGTTCCACTGAGTCCGAAGAAGAAGAACAACAACAATAAAAAAACCGCCGTCTGCAAGTATCCCATGACAGTAATACTCTGCAGACAGCGGTGAACTAATATAAAACCTAACCTTTATTACATTGCACGTTCCAAATAATAATCTTCTCCCGGCTGAGTAACAATATCATATTCATAAGTACGATAGAGAATCGGAGATTGAGGATTTATCTGTTTTGAAACGATTGGTTCTTTTATAACTGCCGGTGCATACAGAGGATTCGGACAAGCACCGTCTGCCACTTGCACCCCTTTTCCTTTTAAAGGAACATAAGAACGGATGCGCAATACTCCGCCCAAACGAGAATGTACCTTCGCTTTATTCAGTTGAACACCATCCCAATCCATATCCACCACAAAACCTCCACGGGCAACAAGACCTTTCACACTTCCTTTCTTCCATGCTTCGGGCAATGCGGGCAACAATTGTACCGCCCCGTCATGGCTTTGCAACAACATCTCTGCCACTCCTGCCGTATAACCGAAGTTACCATCAATCTGGAAAGGCGGATGGGCATCAAACAAATTAGGATAAGTACGCCCTTCAGGATATTCTTTCTGAACTTTATCATTAGGCAAAAGATGAAGCATATTCTGTATGATCTTATAAGCGTGATTGCCATCCAGCATACGTGCCCAGAAATTAATCTTCCAACCGATACTCCAACCGGTAGCCATGTCACCACGCTGTATCAAAGTATTGCGGGTAGCCTGGAATAACTCAGGATTTGTAGTCGGAGAAATCTGATTACCGGGATATAAACCATATAAGTGCGAAATATGCCGATGGTCATCCAACGGATTATCAGCATCAATCAGCCACTCTTGCAATTGGTTATGTTTGCCAATCTGCATTGGCGGCAACTTGTCCAACATGGTCTGCAAAGAATCTTCATACTGTTTATCACCACCCAGAATACGGCTTGCCTGAAGTGTGCTGTAAAGAGCATCAAAAGCAATCTGATTATCCATTGTGCAACCTGCCGTAATCGTTGTTTGTGAACCCCGGTAACCATGTTCCGGAGACATGGAAGGCACCGTAACCATCCACTTATATTTCGGATGTTCCACTAAATGACTTAAATAAAAATCAGCAGTTCCTTTCAGCACCGGATAATATTTCTTCAGAAACTCCTTGTCGCCGGTAAACAGATAGTGCTGCCATAGATGTTGTGCCAGCCAGGCGCCTCCATTAGGCCACATGCCGAAGTATGCAGCATCCACCGGTCCGCAGGCACGCCATATATCCGTATTATGATGTGCCACCCAACCTTTAGCATCATAAAGAACTTTAGCTGTCTCGCTGCCTGCGACCGCGAGATCAGCCACCATGTCAAAGAAAGGTTCATGCGTCTCACTCAGGTTGGTTACCTCAGCAGGCCAATAATTCATCTCCGCATTGATATTAATCGTATATTTACTATCCCAGGGAGCATATGGACTGTGATTCCAGATCCCCTGAAGATTAGCAGGCTGACCACCGGGCTGCGAAGAAGAAATCAACAAATAACGACCATATTGGAACATTAAAGCCGCCATCGCCATATCATTTCCTTCTATAAAACGCTGTACACGGACAGGTGTCTCCAAAGCAGAAACTTTAGTGCTTTCCAAAGTCAGGGCCACCCGGTCATATTGTTTACGGTAAGAGGCGATATGACTCTTCAAAGCCTGTTCGTAAGGAACACGGATGGCTTTCTGCAAATAAGTAGTCGCACGCTTTGATTCATTAGCACTGACATCATGGTAATTCACAAAATTGGTAGCTGCCGATATGTACAAAGTAGCCTCGGTAGCCCCATTTACAGCAAGTGCGCTTTCTTCTTTACTAACTTTACCATCAGTTTTTACCTGCACCTGGCATTCGGCACGCATAGCAGCAGGAATTCCTTCATGTTCAGCTCCCTGACAGGAGATAATCAGTTTGCCACCCTTTACTTGTACATTCGATTTCAGCGGACTGTTGTATGATATGGCGAAATTCAAAGCCTTTGCCTTATCCGCCTGAATGCGGACAATAATCACATCATCACTCAAAGAGGCAAACGCTGTACGAACAAACTTCACTCCGTCCACTTCATAACGGGTGGTAGCAGTAGCATTCTCCAGATTCAGGTCCCTATAATATTCAGAAGGATTCTCATGTCCAGGGAAATTCAGGAAAAGACTCCCCATTGTCAAGTAGCGCATGCCATGCTGAGGCGTCATATAATTCTCATCAATGAGTTTCTGTGCCTCCAGAGTTTTGCCTTCAAAAATAAGACGGCGTATTTCAGGTAATACCTGCAATCCTTTGGGATTATTATTATTGTAAGGTCCGCCAGCCCAGAAAGTCTCTTCATTGAGTTGCAATTCTTCACGGGCAGTTCCACCAAATACCATAGCACCCAAACGAGAATTTCCCAAAGGCAAAGCTTCCAGCCAATCCTGTGCCGGATGACTATACCATAATTTCATATTTTGGGCAGATGTCCAATCTCCATATCCCAAAATAGAAAGCATCTTAGCAGCATAGCGTGCTCCCAACATCCGGTATCCTTCGGCTGTAAAATGAAGATTATCGAATGCAGCCGGACAACCGACAGAGGATATGACGTGTGCAGTAGGAATTACCTGCGGTAAACTGTCGATGATTGTATTCATGCTGGCACAGATTCCATTCTGGTCCGCATGTACCACCTCACCCGCCAGCAAAGGCACATTAGCAGCAGATAATCCCAAATCTTTCAAAAGATTATCATAAACTCCCTTTACTTTTGAAGGCCAAGCTTTATCATTTGTATTCGACTCTCCCTGGTGCAGCAGAATACCTTTAATTACTCCATCCTTTTGAGCAAGCTTTGCCATCTCAACCAAACGTGCATAAGGATTTCCACCATATTCTTTTACCATATTCTTCAGCCAGTCCGGAGAGGTTTCTACGTACGACTGATAGTTATCCTTGTCAAACAGTTCTATTTTGCAACCACCTACAGCAACATTGATAATCCCGACCTGCACATTGGATGGCAGGTTAGCCACCATAGTACGCCCAAAATAATCACCCGGAGTCAGGCCCGTATAGCAACGCGCCAAAGGAGGAACCGCCTTATACCAATTCCCTTTGGTCCTCCCCAAATTAGGACAATCGACAGCCGCTAATACCTGAAAACGGCTGTCAACTGCCACGGTGTCCTGTTCTTCTACCTTTGCATTTCCCTCCATGTTCGATTGTCCCAAACACAAATAGATATGAAAATTCGCATCTTGTGCAAATGTCGTCATGCCTAAAAGAAGTAAGCATGTAAATACAAATGTTCTCATAATCTGTCAATTATTTATTTTTCTATATACATATTTATTTATTACCAAATATCCGGGTTACGAAAGGTAAACACTGATAAAGAGCCGAGTGCCAATATTCCCAGTCATGCCCCCCATCACGCACCCTGAACTGGCAAGGTATGCCAGTGTTACGCATAGCTTGATAGAACTCTATATTACGATCAAGCAGGAAATCATCATCCCCACAATCTACAAACCAAGCAACACTACGTAAATCAGCCTTACGGTTCTCGTCAGCCTCCATCACATATTTCACACAGCTATTTTCAATAACACTACGGGTAAGTATCGCTATCTTCGAATTCGGATCATCAGCAGGTACCGCTCCCTGTTCAGGGATAGACATCAGAGCGCTCATCGCATAGACTGCACAAAACATATCACTATGGCGCTGACCATAATTAGTAGCTCCGCCACCTCCCATCGACAAACCGGCAATGGCACGATGTTGCTTATCCCCTATTACCCGGAATTTCTTCTCTACATAGGGCAAGAATTCCGTATAAAAGAAAGTCTCATATTTCCAACCCGGCATATCAAAATAGCCGTTCCACTCCATATGAATATTTCCACCGGCATTCGGAGTAACAATAATCATCTCACACGCTTCTCCACTGGCTACAAGTCGATCCATGACATCTTTCACATGACCCCGTTCAGTCCAAACCGGATTTGTCTCCCACATTCCATGCAAAAGATAGAGAACAGGATATTTTTTCTCTTTATTCTGTTCAAAGCTTTTGGGTAGAAAAACAGTATAGGCACGTTGGGCATTCAGCACTTCACTAAACAGAGTGTCCGTAACTACTTTACTCTGAATATTCCAAGGTGCATTTTGTGCATAACCAGACAGTGTATACATCATTACAGCCAACCATACAATTATCTTCTTCATTATGTTTTTATTTAAATTTCCCAGATTATTCATGTGAATCTGCAAAAATAAGGCATGAATCTGATCACAGCTTTATAATTTCAGATATTTCAATATCAATATTAGATAATACTCAATTTGTCAAAGCAATATTGGCTATTCTTTTCATGTTCATCTAAATATATTATCCGCCATTATCCTATTCTTTCTTCAATAATCTGATATAAAAGACTCCACCGGCTATATTTCCCGGTTTACTACGGAAAGTTACAGTAACAGACTTCTTGCCATTAATCATTGTTGCCGGAATAGGATATTCCACATTTACCAGTTCCTTACGCTTCCATTTATCAACCAGATTCTCAGTCACCAGCAACTCGTCGTCAATTAAAATATCAAAAGTGCGGTTTCTGGTTTCATCCCCCCAATAACGAACCATCAGGGATAAATCGCTCTCATCTCCCGTCATCATATTATACTGGAAATAGCCACCATTACGGGCATCACGCCAGGTTTCACCCTCAAAAGTTCCAGTAGTTGAATTTTCATATTTCATCAAATGGTCCACTTCCGGTTGTTGTTCTGCAGTGGCAACCGCGTCAACAGTCCGTTTATCCAGTAATAATTTAAGTTGTTCCTTCTCTTGTTCTGCTTTCTGGAACTCCGCATACTTTTCATGAGTCATTGCAAGCCAATACATCATGTAGCGACTATCATGAATACGAAAAAAAGGTTCAAGAACCAGATTTTTATATTTCTCAGTAAACAGTCCGGGCACAGTATAGCAGAAAGCTTTTCCAACTACCGGTTTCATATTGTCAAGTTTCGACTGTATTTCTTCCCGACTACCAATAATAAAAGGAGTATCAAAGGTAGAAACTAACTGCCCATGCGCAATATGCGCCCAACGACCATCATCCGCAATTAGTCCATCCAGATGATCTGTCCCCATCCGTGCTCCCAGCAAAATGGGACCACGCATTATAGAGATGTACTCAGGAACATTCGGCAATGCTTCAATATGTACTTTCATAGGAGTAGTGATGTTAACAATATCACCATCTTTCCATGTTCTTTCTATCACAATATAGGAAGAAGGAGAAGAACCGGAGGCGTAATCCTTACCTTTACACAGCACCTTCATATCATTCCCATCAGCCCACCACGGATGGCGAACCAACAATTTAAACTTAGTCGGTTTCTTAACCCTGATAGTCAACCGGCTGCTTTCTTCGTCAGGGAAGCGGGTTTCCTGTGTCAGAGTAATCCCTCTCTCCTTCCAGTTAAGTTCCGAAGCAACAAAAAGATTAACGAACAGTGAATCATGAGCATGAGTATAAATGAATTCACCATACTTCCCATGATTTTCCATACCCGTTCCCACACAACACCACATAGCACTGTTGGGAGCAGAATAAACCCGGTAATGCGCAGGACGTGCAGAAGTGAAATAGACATAGCCTCCATGCTCCGGATGTTGGGTAGAAAGGATATGATTATACATAGCCCGTTCATAGAAATCAGCATAACGGGCTTCCGGATGCATGCGGAACAAACCTTCGGTAAGCTTCAACATATTATTCGTGTTGCATGACTCAGGTCCTTCACGGTCCTCCACATAACTTTTGCAATCATCCGCTGCCGCAAAATGCTCACGACGACTGTTACCACCTAAAGAAAGAGAACGGTTATAAACCACCGTATTCCAGAAGTATTCAGTAGCAGCCTCATATTTCTTATCATGTCCCAATTCAGCAATCCGCTGATAGCCTACCACTTTAGGAACTTGCGTATTGGCATGTTTATTATCAAGATTATCGACCTGTGCCGCCATACTGTCAAGCAGCCACTTATGAGAAAAACGCTTGGCTGTATTCAGATACTTCATATCACCTGTCATCTGATATGCATCAGCATATACTTCGTCCATACCACCAAATTCATTAGCCAGCATTTGCTCCATCTGCTCATCATTCAAAGGAGCAATAATCGTCATCCCCCAATCACAAAGTTCAAGAAACATCATCCGTGCCTCTTTATTGCCACCGTACATCCAGGCATCACGCAACCCTGCATAAATTTTGTGCAGATTATACCAAGGTACCCAGTATTTCCATACTATTCCGACATTTCCTTTTTTAATTTCATTCCAAGCTTTCATTCCGTCAGGAACACCGCCTACATATCCGTCAGCATGCTTTTGCTGACAACGTTTCAGTTCCGAAATCATATACTCCATCCGTTTCTTACAGTCCACATTGCCCGTAGCTGCATAATGGATAGCCAATGCAGACAGATAATGTCCGCCCACATGACCATCAAGGCCTTCCCAGTTCGGAAAACTCTCGCCCTTAGGCTGTAATCCGGCCTCTTTCAGAAAAGGAGCTAATAAACGATCAACATCATATTGCAGCAGTATCTGCACATTCAAATCGCATGCATGCTTAAAGGGGCCCTCCAGCAATTTCACCTGCCCTAATGGAAAAGTATTTGTATACAATTTGTCCTGAGCAAACATATTTGCAAAAAAAGCAACAAGGCAAAACAACACTGATAAAGCTCTTTTTCTATTCATAGTATTTCTTTGAGTAATTAATATATTGCAAAACAGTTCTTTTATTTGTGCTCCTGCACACTCTTCACAGAGGATGCAGGAAGATTTTATAAAATGCACAATTATATCAGGTTCTCGAAAAGAAGAGAACCGATATATCCCTGATATTATTTCTTTTCTATCAATTCTTTCACAAAAGGCTTCGGTTGATAATTACGATCAAAAAGTAACGGATAATCGCGGCGACCTCTCACCGGAAAATCATTCTTCCAAGAATCACCGTCAGTTACTCCCCATGCCGTTACTCGGGTGATAACATCCGAATGCTTCATGAACAAGTTAAAGAAATCAGTCATTCTTGCATTCCACTCCTTAGAGATATTATCCGGCAGAGCTTCCGGATACGGATTCAACATTTTCCGGTAAGCTACAGTATCAGAAATGTTTGCACTCCGCTTAGCTGTTGGCAATGCACTCATATCCCACTCAGTAATCATCACTTTAGCACCTGTAGAGGCAAAAGCAAGAATACTTTCTTCAAACTCTTTCATATCCGGATAATCCATTCCCATATGTCCCTGCATACCGATGGCATCTACCCGCAGGCCTTTTTTCTTCATATCTTTCACTATCTTCACTACTGTATTGCGGCGGCCTTCTACATTCATGCCATAATCATTGTAATAAAGTTCAGCATCCGGGTCTGCTTCATGGGCATATTGAAAAGCCAGAGGGATAAATTCTTCACCTAAAATTTCATAGAATTTCGTCTTGCGATAAGAGCCATCTTCTATAATAGCTTCATTCACAACATCCCATCCCTTAACACGTCCTTTATACCGCCCAACAACCGTATAAATATGGTCTTTCATCCGTTGCTTCAATACTTCCGGTGATACATTCTTCCCTTCGGAATCTGTACAAAACCATCGTGGTAGTTGAGAATGCCACATCAGGCAGTGTCCGACAATAAACATATCATTGTCTTCTCCAAACTTTACGAACTCGTCTGCCTGAGAGAAATTGTATCGATTTTCTTCCGGATGAATAACTGCACTCTTCATGCAGTTTTCGGCTACAACAGAATTAAAATGTTTTTTTATCAATTGCACAGATTTCGTATCACGTCCTGATGATTGCGCCGTATTAATGGCAACACCAATGTGGAATTTATCACCCACTGCTTTTTTCAGAGAAGGTTCATCACCCTTTACAGGATTACTTCCCCAGGAATTTAAAGCAAATCCCATTAGTAATGCAAACAAAAGTTTTTTGTTTTTCATATTATTTTCTATTTTATCTTTAACTATAATTTCAGATATCTTTCCGGTTTCAAATGTAACAGATAGAAATAAAACAAGCTGTATTTTCATGCTACATAGTTATTCACTGATGTTACATCTTTAATGTCCATGTTACAAATTCTTTCAGAAACATTCCACTGTCTTCCTTACTACTAACATAAAAGATAAATTAACGCCCATACAAGAATTTCCTGTATGGGCGTTCTTTTATAGAGAGCTCTTATTTTCCAGCCAATCCATCAGCAAAACCTGCATAGGTATGCTTACGACTGTAGTTGGAATCCCAAAGACCTACGGGTTCCCCACCACGCCATCCAGAATCATTAGGAGCATCGGTAGCACACCATTGAGTGATACCATATTGCTGAGCAGCAGGGATAATCTCGAAGTACTTCTTCACGATGAACTTATAGTATTCTGCCATCGCTTTATGCTGAGCCTCGGTCATGTCTCCTGTTTTCACACTGGTACCGTTCTCGTCTATATAGCCCATATCAAGTTCAGATATCTTCACCAGCTTACCACTTTCTGCCAATATCTCGAACATCTTCACTACATGGTCTTCCTTGCTCTTTTGAGTAGCAGTATTGGCATAGCAAGATACATGCATCTGTGTACCGATACCGTCAATCTTCGTCTTACCATCAGCTTCCCACTTCTCAATCCAGTGTACCAAACTCTTGGCCTTCTTATTATCATCCCAATCTGATTCCAGATTATAGTCGTTGACAAAGAGCTTCAAAGGAGCAGTACCACCGTTTTCTGCATAATACTTGCGGGCAGCAGCTACAACAATGCGTACGTAATCCACATTACCCAAATAATCTTGCCAATAGAAATTATTCTTGGCATCTTCGGGAGAAACGTTGCTGGCTGATTGTAAGGTATAGAAACCTTCATCGTTACCACCACCGGAAATAGCTTCGTTCACTACATCCCATGCAGTTACATAACCACCGGTAGCTTTCATCATACCTTCTACCCAGTTGTTCATAGCCCAAGTAAGGGTGTCTTTCTTTTCTTCGGGAGTTAGCTCAATACTTGTCTGATTAGAAGAATATCCCTCACCTTCAGCAGACAATTCCTGATAGCCACTCCAACTGGTCCACCCCTCAATCGACTGGTTTTCAAAGCTAGAAGTATAAATATCCGACGTCCCATCTGAGAACACAACGTCATCTACATAAATAGTTCCCACAAAATCACCAAAATTAAAGGTAAACTTATCCACTTGTCCATGCCCTGGCGTAAATGTCAAACTGACATCTGCCCATTCGGCACCAATATTTAAGCCACCAGGATATCCTTGAGCGCCACCACTGGAAGACTGCGTAAATATAGTACAATTATATGTATCAGTTGCCTTGACCTTGGCTCTAAAAGTGTACGCTTTTCCTTCGGTCAACGGTGAAGCAAACTGATACCACACTTGTGAATCCCAATTATTGTTTTTCTTTTCCGTATTAGTCATAGTCAAGCAAAAACCAGCATTATCATTGCCTTCCTTGCCTATTTCATAGGAATATGAAGTCATCCAGCCTGGTCTTGTCCAACGGGATAAATCTTCAGTATCAAACGTACCACCTTCAATAAGATTTTCATCATCAGCAGAAGACAATGTCACATCGTCAAAACAAAGTTCCCCTTGAAACGTACCGAAACAGAAACGCAAACGGTTGATAGGAATATTCGCTGTAAATGTTATAGAGGTTTCCTCCCATTTATTATCAGCTGAAAAAGAAGGCAAATATTGCGTATCACCATCAATAATACCGGGCCAGAAATTATAGGATACCGCTGAAGTAGCCTTAGCCTTCATCGAAATCACATATTCTTTACCTACTACGAGTGGTTCGGCAAGATCATAATAAATCTCACGGTCCCAAGGATTAGCCCCTGCTTCCGGCACTGTAATATGCAAAAACTTGTTGGACGCATTCGGATCAACAGGCAGAGGTATCGGAGCAATCAATCCGTTTAGATACTTGTTATTCTGTTGTGCATGCCAAGCCAAAGTATGTCCATAAATGGTAAGACCATCGGCTTTAGCCGCAGAAACAAAATTTTGCACAGCATCAAAATTCATTGCTCCATCATTACCCACACATGATGCATATTTCATGGCATTGCCTGCCGTCATTTCATGGAAATTAGTATTGGCAAGACGTGTCACAACTCCTGATTTCAAATAGTCGTTTACAGCCAGTGCAATTCCCAACTTAAAGTCGGGATTGGCACTGCTGCTTACACAACTTTTCAAGACATCATAGTCGTTGAGGTATTCCATACCTGCAATAGAAGCAGGTTTCTCAACTTCGAATGCCAACGGTTTGTCGTCCACACACGAAGCAGTAACGACAGCCGTTAAAAGCATTGCTCCCAATATATTCTTTGTATGTTTCATATAAATATTATTTTTTAATAAGAAACCAAATTGTTATTTCTTCACAGGAGTAAACCATTCAGCCTTCACACCACGGTAATGAGCCACCAAAGTGTCTTTCGTAGCACAATGGATGCCATCGTAGTCCATGGTGTAATCCAGATAGATCACATCACGATCTTTGTTGCCCCAGCTGTTCTTGTCACCTTTAGCCACAAATTTACCCGTACCGGTAGCTGCCACGCCTTCGGTGTTTGAAGTAATGGTGCAATTTCCGCTTTCGTCGAAGCTAAGCAACAAATTGCTTTCAATATTCTCTCCGGCAGCATTTTTAGTGGGACGTGCCCACTGCACTGTATTCAGACCTACAGTGCTGAATCCGTTAATGGTTTCATCCTTCTCTACATAAGCAGCATGACGAACCTCTGTACCGGTTTTGTTGCCACTATAAGTATCAACACCCCGACGCAGATAATGCGAATCGTACTTACTGATGTACTTCACAGCATAGAGAACATAGTCTTTGGATTGCACTTCCCAATCGTCCTTGTTTAAGCGATGCGGAGTAGCAACCGAAGGCTTTCCCTCCAAGATGGTATCGGCATTCTGCACACCGGTCATCACTACCGGAATAACATAGTTCAACTTCGTTGACTTAGGGTCGTTGAAGAAGGCATCGGTCAAATTCACAGTGACACCACCCAACACTTTACCCTTCTGGATAACAATCTTGTCATCGCTCAGCGTATAGTGCGTAGAAGGCAGAGGCTCCAAATCACCTTTAGTGCTTTCGAAAGCAAAGCCATCGCACAACGAGTTGTCTACCCGGATGCCGATATCCACATTCTTCTTGTTATCATATATACCGCCTATGGTGGCCATAATCTGGCATTTATGTTCATTGTCCATTGAGTTATCCACCGTTTCATCTTCACCTAGGGTAATGGTGCGGTTGGGGCTTTGATAGGCAAAGTAAACCGCAGAATATTTGTAGTCGGGAAAGTCCCAGTCACCGTTTTCGCATGCTGTGAATAAGACACCCGCCATAGCGGCTATTATAAAGAATGATTTTTTCATTACGCTTTTCATTTATTCAGTTTATATAAATTCGTTTACATATAGCCTGTTACTTACCACCCTTTGTTCTGGATGAGAGCATCAAACTTCAACACTTCGCTATAAGGCACAGGACCATAGTACATGTAATCCTTGTAGTCGCGTCTTTCCACGTCTACCACCTCGTAGTTGGTTCCCGTAATCTTCATGCCCTTTACGGTTTCGTTCAGCTTGCTGAGGTCTACCTTCCAGCGGCGCAAATCCCAGAAGCGGAAACCTTCGAAGCAAAGCTCCAGACGACGCTCATTGCGGATGAGTTCACGCATTTTGTCCTGGTCTCCTTTTATCGACTCCAGATAGGGGTCTGCACCATCTACACCAACACCGGCACGCTTGCGGATAGCCTTAACCACGTCGTAGGCCGAGTAGCTGTGTGTGCCCTTGCCTTGCGGTCCCCAAGCCTCGTTGGCTGCTTCGGCATAACCCAAGAAGATTTCGGTGTAGCGAATCCAAGGTTTGACATGATAGCCATTGGTGGTGTTGCTGGGATTAGCATTCACGTTCATATCCAGGAACTTGCGCAAATAGTATCCAGTACGTGTAGAAGCACCGTCGAACTTGTTCATGGCATCATTGTTGGTACCGTCTACAGCAGTAGTGATGACACTACTTGCATTACCGGCTTTGCTACCATTATAGATGATGTACATGGTCAGGCGAGGGTCGCGATTGTCATACGGTTTTTTATCATCATATTCACTCAGCGGGTCGTTGATGGGATAACCGTTCGCAGCAGGGAATGCGTCTACCAGATTTTGTGAAGGATTTACACGTCCCTTGCCGAAGAGAGAAGGAGGATACTGATCCTTTTCAAGAGCGGCGCTCTCATTCTTGTTGCTTCGCCACAAGAATTCGGGACGGTTGTAGCCTGCCTTCATTTCTTTGATAGCGTTGGCTTCTTCGTACCACTTGTTACCCGTGGGGTCGATATTAGCAATAGGGTCACTGCCAAGATTGGCCAGCACTTCGGCCATACTGTTGGCAGCCTGCTCCCAAGTTACCCCAGAGCCTGCACTATAGGCAGGACTGGCAGCAAGCAGAGCAGCCTGTGCACGAACGGCACGAGCCACACGGGCGCTCATACGATTCTTGGCATGGTCGCCAAACACACGGTTGTACTGGGCAAGGTCGGCACCCATCTGAGCATATTTTGCGGGGGGAGCACTGCCTTCCGCCAAATCACCATACTCATCGGGCAGCATTTCGATGGCTTTCTCCACGTCTCTGTTCAGTTGCTCAATACACTCACTGAAGGTGTTGCGCGGCTTGTTAAAGTCCGAAGTAGTGGTTTCCGACTCCAGCAGGATGGGTATGCCCAACAACTGTCCGTCTTCACCATATCCGCCACAACTCAGCAACAAATGATACATATAAAGTGCACGCATACCGTATGCATCACCTTGGAAACGCACTTTGAAAAGGTCGGAAGCCACTTTGTCTTTAGCCCATTCCACATTCTCGGATATTTCCAGAAATTGGTTGAGGTATTGCCATGAGGCACGCAGGTATTGCCAATTGTCCATGGGATTGTTGTCCGAACGCCAGGAACCGGTAGCCATCTTCAAATAATTATTTCCGATGTCATTGGATACAGCGTCATCAGTAGCTACATCAGTAAACTTCCAAGAATTAGCGTTTTCACCCAGCGGATTACTGATATAAGCATGGCCCAACAGACCAACAGCCCACGAAGGCATATTCTCCAAGTCGGACGACTGTTTGTGGTTCTCTATCGCCGGCTCAAACAAGTCGTCGCAAGCAGAGAATGCCATCAATAATGCCGCTGATAAGATTATATTTTTCAGTTTCATAACTTCTTATTTTTTAAAAGTATTCAATTAATCTTTTCCTTAGAACGTGCCCTTGAAACCAAGTTGGTAGAAACGTGTCTGAGGCGCACCGCCTACGTTCAGTTCCAGCGCTTTGCGTTCTTTCGCAATGGTGAGCAGGTTGTTTGCATTGGCAAAGAAGCTCAAACCTTTGATGAAAGTACCTCTTAATACTCTCTGAGGCATCTTGTAAGTCAGTTGAACCTGAGTAAGGTTAAAGCGGTCGTTCTTGTACATCCAGAAGTCCGAAGTGCGGTAATTGTTAGCACCGTCGGTGGTTGTCAGTCTCGGATAGGTAGCCGTAGCTGCCGTCTCGGGAGTCCAGCGGTTGCGCACTTCTTCAGAGTACTTACCATCACCTTTTACCCAGTAGTATGAATTGTCTTTCATGCCATAGCCGCCTATATAGAGGTTACCCATGGCATAGAGGGTAAAGTCTTTCCACGCTACAGTGAGGTTGATACCACTCATGAAAGGAGAATCCCAGCGCCCCAGCATTACGCGGTCGTTATTATCAATCTTACCATCATTATTCTGGTCTTTATAGCGGATATCGCCCGGCTTCACGTCACCAAATGTCTGCGTAGGAGCACTTTCAATTTCGGCTTGGCTTTGGAAGAAACCTTCACTCTGCAAGCCCCAGTGTCCGTTCAAAGGACGATCTATAGCCGACAGATAGTCGAATTCTACGTTTTCATCGCGCTTTTTGGCAATGCTCTTATAGTACATACCGCTTACACCGAGGGTAAGATTCACTTCACCCACTTTTTTATTGGCATACACACTGAAATCAAAACCTGTACGCTTATCTTCATTGTAGTTTATGAAAGGAATGATAGAAGATGTGGGATTGCCAGTCTGGGTGAAATAGTTGGGATACAACGAACTGGTACGGGACAATCCGCCATCCATCTTACTGCTGAAGAAGTTGAAGTCGAAATTTAACAGCCTGTTCAGCAAAGAACCGCGCAAACCTACAGTAAACTCTTTACGCTTCACATAGGTCATGTCGAGGTTATCGCCCCGTTGGAACTCAGTGGCAGCCAAACCGCCATTGTCACCCCAACTGTACCATCCGCCCGACTGGATCACTGCCTTATAAAGGAAGTAACCGTCTACATTCTCGGAAGACGTGATATCGAGATCTTGATTGATAATACCTGCCGAAGCGGTAAGCATCAAGTCATCGAAGATAGAGTTTTCCATAAACGATTCTTTAGCCAGGTTCCAGCCCAAAGTCAGTGTGGGAGAGAAAGCAAAGCGATTGCCTTCGGGCAACTTGGTAGAATAAGGCATTGCAGCACTGAAGTCAGCATAATATTTGTGCTGATAGTTATACGATGCCTGAAAACCTAAGTTGGCATTGGTAGTGCGGTGATAACGTCCGCTCTGCTGTGTTTGCCAAGCATTGGCCAAAACCATACCGAAGATATTATGGTCGGCATTGATAGTGCGTTGGTAGTCGAACTGGCCCGACACATTGTAGGTGTATCGATAAGCCGAATTATCAATGTTTTCGCTGCCGCTCTTCTCGTCCTTGCCATACTGCGTGATGCCTGTGATGACATCCTTTCCGTTATAGTTGCTCCATACCGGTGCAAAGGTGGCATAACTGCTTTTATATCCCTGATTATAGGTAGAAGCATAGTCAATACCATATTTAGCACGGAAATAAAGCCCTTTGAGCAATGGAGAAAGATTGATGTCAAAGCGCGTATTGAACTGGAACTGACGGCTCACAAACTTGCTGTCGCCGGCTGCGTATGCATCTGCCACCGGATTGGTGGGATTTTGCTGCGTACCGCCGAAGAAGAATTTGCCATCTTGAATGTAGCTACTGTTGAGCACCGTGTTCAATGAGTTCTTATCATTCGCTTCGATATAGCTCAGAGGGATGAACGGAGTCACCAAGTGCGGACGCAACGTGGCGGCTTGTCCCCACCAATCTACACTGGCAGCATACGAATCATAGAAAGTAACATTGGCATCGGCCTGTGCTTTGATGAGTTTGTGCAACTCCATATCCACATTACCGCGAACGAAGAAACGGCTAATGTAATTGTCTTCTGTTTTTCCTACCTTCAGGAGCGATGACTCGCGATAATAACCTGTAGTAGTGTAATACCTCACCTTCCCGCTACCGCCGGAGATTTCGGCTATCGCTTCGGAACGGTTGTATGCTTTCTTCAGATAGTCCGAAGAGTACATATCAAAATCGGGATAGCGATAGGGATTCGATCCGGATGCATGATTATAAATCATTTCAGGTGAGTAGTTGATAGCCTGGCCATCATTCACACGAGCCTCGTTGTAGAGGGTCATATACTCTGCCGAACCCAAATATTTGGGATAAGACTTAGGAGTGTAGAAGCCGGAATTAGCATGAATGTTTATTCTGAGATCGCCTATCTCGCCACGCTTGGTGGTGATGGAGATAACACCTTTGGCTGCACGCGGACCATAGAGCACTACAGCCGAGGCTCCTTTTAAAAGCGTAATCTGGTCTATCTCGTGAGGAAGCACGTTGTTTGCATCACGCACCATACCATCTATGATAACGAGGTATTCGGTGTTTCCCCAGATGTTACCGTTGAAACCGCCTACCGCATTGTCTACAAAGCCCAAACTATTGTTCGAATATGCTTTTTCTGACATTTCCTTCATATCGATGACCGATACTCCTCCCAACAGATCGTTTCGATCTACGGAACGGAATGCCACTTGTACCTTTGGCAGCGTATCGGTCTGGATAGCTTCCACCAAGTCGGCCAGCGTCTCTTGAGCGGCAACAGGTGTGTTAGCGAAAGCCAACGCCGCACAAAATACAAGTCCTTTATATATATGTTTCATTTGATTAGAGTTTTTACATTAATAAAACCATTACCAGCCGGGATTTTGGTAGAACTCCGGATACATTGTCACATCGTCTGTCTTAAACGGTAACCAATAATGCTTGCCCGAAAGCTTGCGCTCTGTCACAACCACTTCGCGGAAATTGCGTACCTTGCGTTCTTTGGGATCGGCTGCAGGATCGAATTCCTCTGCACGGTCAAACTTCTGCATGGTCTTGATATTATAAGGATACTCGGTCAGCAGTTTCCAGCGACGCAAGTCGTTGAAGCGATGGCCTTCGAAAGCCAACTCAACGGCACGTTCGCGGCGAACCTCACCCATGAATTTTTCCAAGTCAGCGGTGTAAGCAGTTGCAACACCTTCCACACCTGCACGTTCGCGAACTACATTGACTGCATCAACGGCACTCTTTATGAAAGTGGCAGCCTTAGCAGTAGGCGAACCATAACCTTGGGCAACAGCCTCGGCATACAACAGATATACTTCTGCCAGACGCAACCAAGACAAGTGAAAGTGAGTGGCCTTACCATAACCATAGTCATTATCATCCTTATTGGCACCCACTGGGATGAACTTGTAATTGAAGTAACCCGTACGACTGGTAGTGCGAGGATCGCTACAGCAGTTACCGCCATCATAAAAGTTGGCGTACTGATATTGCTTGTTATTGTCTGATGGTGCCTTAATCATCTGCACACCGTCATAAATAAAGTTATTATAGAAGCGCGGATCGCGGCCTTTCCAGGGTTGTTCATCATTGAACTCAGATTGGGGGTCATTAAGAGGCAGACCGTTTGCCATACCAAAGTAGTTTACATAGTTGGCAGCAGGACAGAGAATAATACCATCACCTTCGCAAATAGCTGCAAGCTGGTAGGAGTTCATCTGACGCCAGTATGAGTCGGCACCGAAAGTAGGGCTGCGCATAATGGCTTCCGTACCACCGGGCATCAACCAGTTCTGTTCTTTGGTGTAGAACAGTGAACTGTATTTATCGAAGCTTACCATAGCATATTGAGTTTGACCAGCTTCTACCATATTAAGCACTGTGCCCAATACTTCGGCAGCACGCTTGCAGTAGTCGGCATTGTAAGAGCGATTGTTATTTTCGCCGCCATTCTGCATTAAGGGACTACCTGCATAAAGCAAAGTCTTACCTAAATAAGAGAGTGCCCAAATCTTGTTGGGACGGAAGGCATTGTTACCCTTGGTGCGGTTACCTGTAGTAGTGTTATCCCAATCAATAGGAAGCAGGTCAGCAGCACGCTGGAAGTCGGCTGCCATCTTCTCAGCATTTTCTTGATAGCTTTCGCGCGGCAAGTTGAACTGAGCATCGGGAGCAAGAGGCTCCAGCATATAAGGCAAACCACCCCAATAGGTTGTAAGCTGGAAATAAATCCAGGCACGGAAGAAGTAAAGCTGACCTTCAATAAATTCGCGCTCCTCTTGTGTGGCATCTTTCAACATACCGTTCTCCAGAGCTTCAATACCAAGGTTGGCCTGACGGATGGCATACCATCCACCACCCCAAAGGGACTTAGCAAACCGATCGCCATCTACTTTCCAATTTCTATCCAGGAAGCAATCGCCTTTGTTGAAATAACTACGGTAATTACCACCATCAATGGCATAACCCATCAGGTATTCACCGTTTCCGGTTGTAATAACCTCATCGTCACCCCAGTTGAAAGAGCTTACCCAATTGTGCTTGGCTACATCCGGGATAACGTTGTAGATTACTTCAACAAATCCTTGGAAGTTATTGAAGTTTTTAAACGCGTCTTCCCGAGAAAGCACAGAGTCAGAATCCCTGTCCAGATAGTCGGTACATGAAGTAAACATGAGACCGACAGAGAAGAATGCAAATAGTATGTAAATAATCTTATTTTTCATCTTGCTTTCGGATTAAAGTGTGATTTTAAAACCTAAATTGAAACGACGTTGAGTGGGATAAGCACTCCATCCACCGGTATTCGACTCACGGTCGTCGGGCATATCGGTCCAGAGGAAGAGGTTGTTACCATTTACAAACAACTTCAAGCTGCTCAATCCCGAAGCCTTCAGCCATTTCTCTTTAGAGAAGGTGTAAGACAATTCGGCATACTTCAAACGCATATATGAACCGTCGAAAAGGAAACGAGTACCATCGGTATACTTGCTTGTCTGGTTCAGCCAGCGAGGCAGAGGCACATCGGCTGTCTGATTGTCGGGACTCCAGTAGCTGCCTTCGTGGAAAGCAGTGTTGCGGGTGCCGCCCAAGCTGGAAAGTCCTACCGAACGGTTTACGTTGTTCACACCATAGAATTGAACGAAGAAACTCCAACCTTTGTAGTCGAAACCTACCTGAAGGTTCATCGTATTCTGCGGAGTATCAGTGAAACCGTATGGTATGTTATCGTTTACGGAAATAACACCATCGGCATCGTAGTCAAGAATGATATAATTACCGGGCTTACGACCGCTATCATATTCATCGTGTGCTGTGCTACCATAAAGTTCATCCCAGCTGTTGTAATAGCCATGATCTACGTATGAGTAGGTTTGTCCGATAGACTTACCGGCCTTTTTCTGATATTCGGGCTTCAGGAGAGGATCATCCGCTTCCTTAATCTTGCTCACGGCATGGGTCAGCGAGGCATTACCCCAAATACGCCAGTTATCATTCAGTTGCTTGTTCCAGCGTATGTCGAACTCAAAACCTTCACTGTCTACCTTACCAAGGTTGGCCACGGGAGCAGATGCACCGAAATAGGAAGGAACGGCACGGTTTCCACCGGTAATCAAGATGTCGGTACGTTTCTCCTTAAAATAGTCGAATGAACCGGAGATTATTCCGCCAAAGAGGGCGAAGTCGGCAGCGATATCCAGCTTGGTAGCCACTTCCCACTGCAGGTTGGGATTACCCAACTGGCTTTGTTGCCACCATGAGTATGGACTCTTGGCAGGATCTACTCCCGTCAACGACTGGCGATAGCTGCCACCATTGCTCCAAGTGTCCATATAGAGCCAACGTCCGTTTACGTTGTCATCTCCAATCTCACCATACGAAGCACGCAACTTCAGCATATCGAGCCACTTCAGATTCAGTTTCTTCACCAAAGGTTCTTCCGAAACCATCCAACCGATGGCACCTGAATTGAAGAAAGCAAAACGATTTTCTTTGGCAAAGATTTCAGAACCGTTGTAGGCACCGTTATACTCTACCATATAGCGGCTAGCATAATCGTAAGTAGCACGGAACACCCAGTTTTCACGATAGTGGGGTTGTTCGCTACCGGTGGCATACTGCTCACGGCTGAAGTTACCCATACCGCCCACCGTATGATTGCCAAACTTATTGGAGTAATTCACTTGTGCGGAGTAATTCATACGACGGTATGTAGCCCAGTTTTGAACAGAACCGGCACCGGTCTTCCATGCATTGTTGTTCTTGAAGTCAAACTTATATAAGGCGTCTGTACTGGTGTTGGTATACTCAATACCCGTATCAGGATCAATCCATTTGTGAGCTTCAGCTTCCCAGTCAGTCGTATCATCCACACCACGGCCTGTTTCACGGAAAGCATTATCAAAAGCCAGCTTAGCCTGTACGTTCAATCCCTTAAGCAGGAAACCAAGGTCTTGTTCGAGGGTAAAGTCAGTATTCAAACGGTCGTCGGTGGTATAGCCGATACCGTTTACACTAAGGTCTTCATAACTATTAGTAGCAGCCTGAGTCTCGTTAGGTTTGTAATATCCGAAAGTACCATCGCTATATACAGGCATAAAAGAGTCGGGAGCAATGCCATAGAAAGCACTCCACACCAGATTTTCATACTGCCCCTGCGTGGCCTTCTTCACTGCATGCGACCCGGAGAGGTTGACACGCAGTTTAGTGGTCTTCGTCAGGTTGAAGTCGAGGTTGCTTCGCACATTGATACGGTCGTAGCTGAATCCGGGGTCGTAACCTTTTGTGTTGGTTACCTTCTTATATATATCACCCTCGTGCGCAAAGTCTACGGCAGCAAAGTATTTCACGAACTTCGTACCTCCACTGATATTTACGTTGGCATTATACGATGTAGCCACATCCTTCAGCAGATAGTCCACCCAGTCTACATTGGGATAGCGTTCAGCTTCGGCTAGATTGGCGGGATGGCGGTATTTGTTCAATCTGTCCTGCGTCAGGTAGTAACTCCAGGAGTCGGGATGATATGCCAACTCACTCATTATAGATTTATTACGAAGGTCAAGCGCATCATACGAGTCCATCATGTCAGGCAGTTTGGAGTATGTCTTCAAGGTTGTACTGGCATTGATGTTGATTACAGCCTTACCTTCTTCACCACGCTTAGTGGTAATCAAGATTACACCGTTGGCACCACGCACACCGAATACGGCTGTTGCCGATGCATCTTTCAATACGGAGATGGTGGCCACAGAGTTGATGTCCACCGAGTTCATGGGGCGTTCTACACCGTCCACCAGCACAAGCGGGTCGCTTGAGTTCCACGATGTCACACCACGAATGGTGATTTTCGGATCTTCGTCACCCGGCTTCCCGGTGGTGGTCATGGTTACCACACCGGGAAGGTTACCAGTCAGGGCTTGCCCTAAACTTGTCACACCACCGGTACGTTCCAAAGCCTTCGAATTGGTCTGTGCGATAGCACCTACCACCGAAGCCTTCTTCTGCTGGCCAAAACCTACTACTACTACTTCTTCCAGTTGTTGGCTATCATCTTCCAATACAACTCTTATCGGCTTCTGAGCTGTTGCTTTTACTTCTTGTGTTGTCATACCGATAAATGAAACAACAAGAGTTACATTGTCATGAGGAACAGCCAGCGTGAAATTTCCATCTATATCTGATATCGTACCTATTGAATTATTCCCTTTCATTACAATGGAAGCACCAATAACCGTTTCACCGTTACCGTCCAATACTGTTCCTTTTACCGTTACCCCATTTTGCGCTAAAGTTGGCAGACAACTCAATAGCAACAAAAAGAATAGGTAAGGAATCTTTTGAATTTTCTTTGTTACATTTTTCATTACCATTAGTTTAAGATATTAATAACTACATTCTCTTTTACTTAGCTATTTTAGGAATAGCCTTAACTGTCATCATACTTGCATTTCATAATTAATTAGCCTTTAAGATTAATAGATAAATTATTAGCGTTTATATTATTGTTACATTTCTTCACATTTAGGACTATTCTCGAGAAGAAAGCGTTTTTCACTTGGTGTTTTCCAATCATTAGAACAGGCTTCTTCACGGCAACAAATGTATCCAACTAAAATGAAACAGTTGACACGATCATGCTACACAGTTTTTTGATAGCATTACATCTTTATTTTCGATGTTACATTTTTCTTTGACAGCATTACAAACCCGTCTGCAAAACCCTGACAACAAGAACATTACATATAAATAAATTGTTATAAATCCAAGAAGTATTTTCAGCAATAGCAGGCTATTTGAGAAAAAAAAAGTAGAAGAAAAAAGAACCTCAAAACAGCACTTAAATACAAGAAAATATGAAGTGGTAACGTACTACAAAAGATATGTAACCTATCTGTTAGAGCCTAAAAAAGCTTATTATCCCTTTATCGGGCAAATACATTCATTAACACTTCAAACAAAAGGCTAAACCTAAACATGACGTTGCAGCAAAGAGAAACGATATCATAATATGTAAAGAGGAACTGAATTTAATTCATTACTGAGCGGTTATGAATCAGTTACGAGCTACGGGCTACAAGCTACAAGTGCCTTTCGGAACATAGCGCAGCCACTTGTAGCTTGTAGCTCGTAACTTTATTCCTTTCAAGCATGAGTATACATATTACCCGAATGTTTTCACTCTCGGGTTCATTGTTTCAACAGATTTTCGTACCGCCCTATTCATGGTAAATAGCGGGTGAAGGAACATAAGAGAAGATAACCTTTCTTTAGTTTCACAGCCTTCACTCTGATACCAAACATAGTTACACCCTGGAACAAGTAATGATCTTTCAAGGTGAAAGGAGTGAATACCCGAATACGATTGTTTTAATGATTAGGCTTCACCATATCCTTCTATTAATTAAGCATTTAAAAGAGACCGTGAAAAAGGTGAATGGTTGATATTAACTCTATTTTAGCAAAGTTTCATCGCCTCATGGTAAGACTATGAGATAATTCGATTCAAACGATAAATAGGAACGTTGTAACCGGTTAGATATGATGTGTTTATTCGGTAAGCTTTCAGAGCGCGTTCCGAAAGCTTACCGAACGTATTCCCAAAGCTTTCAGAATACGTTCAATAAGCTGAAAATATGGTTTAGCTTGTAGCTAATTCAAAACCATCTGGAACGGTGAAGCCGGAAGTCCTGCCTTATTTTTCAGATTTGCCTCCCGCGGATTATCATCCCAGGCATAGCGCACTTTTACCGGCTGAGGAATATCTTTGCTCCGGACAATCACTTTATGACCTTCTATGGTAGCCTCAGCCCATCTGAAACGCCCGTCTTTTCCAGCCAGTGCAAAGCCCTTCAACTCATTTACCGGCATCAGATCGTCCGTACCTTTTTCAAAAGAAAGAATGACTTTTCCATCTTCCACTGATGCAGCAGTGCACAACGGACCACTATGAACAATCTCTTCATGACCATATACTTTCTTCTTTACCTGAAGAGCTATCCTTCTTGCCAGCTCCTTCTTATTAAGTGGATGAATGTCATTCCATTCTCCCAAATCTATAGCTACCACCAAAGAAGTTTCGGGTAGCTTCAAAGTAACCTGCCGTTGAGCCTCACGCATACCTGCCCAGCCACTTTCCACCGGCTGTTGATGGGTCTGCATGAAATTAGGCAACTGCATGATGAAGAAAGGAAGATTTTCATCAGTCAGTTTCTCACGCCAATCTTTAAGCATGGCGCTTAATAATGCTTCATACTCATTAGGTCTGCCTGCATTCGATTCGCCCTGATACCATAAAGCGCCCTTGAAAGTAAGATTCCGTAAAGGGGAAATCATCGAATTGTACATACCTGTCGGAATGTTCTGAAAAGACACCCCACCTCTCCCCGCAGGCATTTCACAACCCAACTTATATTTCCATTGTTCAGTCAAACGTACCGTATCTCCATCTATCGCCAAGCAATAGGGTTTATCTTTCACAAAGCTAGGGCGGCCACCGGAATTAATGAGGCGAACCGTAACCAAATTCTCACCGCTTCTCAACACTGATGCCGGAACTTTATAGATACGAGGCGGATATTGATAGGACGTAGTACCCACAAACACACCATTCACATATACCGAATCCGCATTAACCATGCATCCCAAACGTAATATGGCATCTTTATCGGCCTGTGCGGATGTCAGACGGATATGTTGGCGGAACCAATGCGACCCGCTAACCGGATAGCCATTCCTGTCCCCCAACTGATAAGAGAACATGTTTACGGTCTCCCAATCAGAATCATCCAAACCGGGTTCATACCACTTTACCGGAGCATGAAGCCCTTCATCACCTTTATATAAAGAGAGATTCCAGAACCTCGACATCATTCCACCCGCCTTATTCACCAAGGCCTTGTATTCATCAGAATTATACAAATCCCTCTCACGCAGATATTTCGGAAATGCCTGCAAAGCATCCTCACTCATCCACGCCTCGATAGCGCTTCCTCCCCAACTCGAATTAATGATTCCTACGGGAACTTTCGTCTCATTATACATCTCTATGGCAAAGAAATAGGGTAACGCAGCATACGACTGCGCAACTTCCGGTGCCAGAGAGGTCCAGTTCATTTGCGAAATATCCTCTTTCGGTCCATGCAAATCATTACCATAAGGAGTTTTGACGTAGCGAATCATCGAATTTTCATAAACAGCAGTCTCTTTGCCGAACATATCTGCTACCCGCGCCACAGTCAGTTCCATATTAGACTGTCCCGAGCACAACCAGACATCACCTATCAGAATATCCTTCACAAGAATGTCGTTCACAGCCATCTCATAAGGACCACCTGCCTTCATAGCCGGAAGTTCCACCTGCCATTTGCCATTTTCACCAGCTTTCGTCGTGTACTTCTTTTTTTTGAATGTCACCACTACATCTTCATTGGCATCGGCAGTACCCCATATTTTGATGGGACGTTCGCGTTGCAATACCATTCCATCCGAAAGAACAGATGGGAGTTTAACTTTAGCCTCGGCCAGCATAGAGCACAGGCAGGCCACCGTTACTAATAAAACAGACTTGTAATTCATATATCTAAGAAATGTTTTTTAATTCCCGGCGTAATGCCGGAGTACAACTTCCATTCATATCTGTCACTATTTAATAGAACTCTCAGGAGCACCCAGGAATGAAGGTTTCAACCCTCCGAAATCAATCATAATCTTCTGAATGACGAGCGCCGGGTCGAGCGGACGGATGCGCAAAGTATGTTTCGCTTTCTTATCACACTGATGTTTCGTCTGAGTCGTGATAATATGCTCTGCTTGTAATCTGCCGAGTTCACCTTTATAATCACCGTTGATATTGACAATTTGTTCTTCACCTCCATCCAGACTGACCGCATAACGCAATCCTTTATAATCATTGAAGTTCAGAGTCGAAGAGAAACGTACGATAACAGTTGCCTCACCACTCTTTTCCGTTTCAAAATCATATTCCAGATACATATCTTCCTCCGGAGTAGCAGTACAGGGTGAGGTGGTGACTGCTGACAGGGTACGTCCCAGATTAGGGATTGTAATCCACTTGGCAGAAGTACAGTCAACAGAACGGGTGTAATGTTCCGCTTCGATAGACACATATCCGTCTTTCTCAATAAAGACAGGAGGTGCAGGAGCTATACGGGCTTCGGGAACCAGAGTGACCTTAGGCATAATGTTATGCTTCGGATCATTCCAGGATCTATAGCCTATGTGCGTCTGATCCATGATATGATTCCATTTGCCACTGCTCATCACATGATTATAATGATAGGTCAATACAGAATCGCGTTCAAAGTATTCGCGCACTTTACCTGCCCATTTATTGGTTTTCACATCGCCAGCTTCCGCCAGTTTGCGGTTCATAGCTACAGCATAGTACATATCATACAGATTGGCACATGCCTGTATCGGGAAGAGTACCAGTTGGTCGAAAGTATCCCGGTAATCGGCAGGCATCAGATAGTAGAATTTCAGGGCATCTAGGCTCAAAGCCGCATAATCATCTTTCACGCGTTGCCACTCATCATAGTTTTCCAGACTGTATGTCCTGTCGTTCAGCATTTCAGGAGTCACTCTGCGGTTATATTTGGTATATGTATCGATAAGACGCGCTGCCTCTTCCGCATAATTGCCACCAAACTGCTGCTTACAGAAGTCCACCGTATGCTGGAAAAGATTGTTTTCATTGAAACGTTCGGGGTTCCAAGCCATATCCAGGAAGAAGGTTATCGGATATTCCATAGGTTTCAGGTCACCTACGTTGACTACCCACAGTTCACGGACACCATATTCATACGTCAGCATCATCTGTTCCCAAGTGCGCTGTATCTGAGTAATATTAATCCACTTGGTGTTACGGGGAGCTCCTACATAGTCAAAGTGATAATACATACCATAACCGCCCTTACGGGGTTTGGCTTTCAAATCGGGCAACTTGCGTACATTGCCCCAGTTATCATCACACAACAGGAGAGTTACGTCGTCAGGTACACGCATACCTTTATCATAATAATCCTGCACTTCTTTATAGAGCGCCCACACTTGCGGAGTTTCTTTCGCTTTCTTACCGGTCACCTTCTCTATAATCTTCCGCTGGTCCTTTACTATATTCTGTAATAAAGAGATATTGGCATCCTCACTCATCGGTTCGTCACCATCACCGCGCATAGCCAGAGTAATCACCGCTTCCCAATCCTTGCAACGTTCCATACCCTGTTGCCAGAAATCACGCAGCACGGCGCCATTCGTAGTGTAATTCCATTCTCCGGTTCCACGGCGTTTCCAGTCCTTCTGAGCCTGTCCCATAGGTTCATGGTGGGAAGTTCCCATCACAATTCCCATTTCATCAGCCAACGGGCCATTCATTGGATCATCATCATAGAAAGCACTGTTCCACATTGCCGGCCACATGAAGTTTCCTTTCAGACGAAGTACCAGCTCAAAAACAGTCTCATAGAATTTGCTGTTAAATCCACCAAAAGTATCGCCCGCCCAATTTCCTAAACAGGGCCATTCATCATTCAGAAAAATGCCACGGTATTTCACCGCCGGTTCACCATCTGTATATATACCTTCTTTAATAGATATAATATCGTGCTTTTCCACCGGAACATCCGCCCAGAAATACCAGGGTGATACCCCCATTTGCTGTGACAATTCATAGATACCGTAAATAGTACCCCGCTTGTCACTACCTGCTATAACTACCGCCTCATCTACGCCTTCCATCGGTTGCTTCACCGTCTGGAGGATGTATTTCTCACGTTTTCCCTGTAAATCGGCAACATTGATTTTTCCGGCTTTCACCAGTTGTTTAATCCAGGAGCTATTCTCCATAGAACCGATTATCAACATACGATTACCAGCTACAGAGTGAATAACTTCCGGAGTAATGCCCGTTACTTTACCCGCATCTGTCTGCAAATTGGTCACAGCCCGTACTACTCCTTTGTCTTCCTGCAAGTCTATCAATATCGGATAAGACTTGCCCTGCTGTATCCAGACAAAGCCGCTACCTTCATTTACCACAAAGCGTTCCGCTGCGGATAAAGATTGAGATAGCAACAAACTTACTAAGCAATAGAAAATCCAACTAAATTTTGTTTTCATGGTATGATACCTTTTGATTAATTTCTGTTTTGTACAAAGATAGGTTATTACGAAATATTGTCCTATCTTCCATGTTTCCACTTACTACAGCCAATGTTACACTTGGGATTTTCATGTTACATAAACTTTTATTCATGTAACATTTGCCCGGCAAACAACCATTATTACAAAAAAACGTTCCTTTCTGTGATTTATTTCTCTCCTTTCAGACAAATAGGACAATATACAATTTTAATCTTCATATTATATGAAACATTTATTCCGTAGTCTATTAGTTATAGTATTCGTCATATGCTGTAACCTACAACAGGCTCTTGCCCAGCAAATGCCTCCTATCCCCGTTGATCCCAATGTACGTATTGGAAAGTTGGATAACGGTTTAACTTATTACATCCGCAAAAACAGTCTCCCTGCCGACCGGGCTGACTTCTATATCGCCCAAAAGGTAGGTTCCATACAGGAAGAAGAAAACCAGCGCGGCCTCGCCCACTTCCTCGAACATATGTGTTTCAACGGAACCACTCACTTCCCGGGAGATGCTTTGAAACAATATCTGGAACGTATCGGAGTTAAGTTTGGTGAGAATCTGAACGCTTACACCTCAGTAGACGAAACCGTTTACAACATTTCCAACGTTCCCGTCAATACTCCGGGTGCCATTGATTCTTGTTTGTTAATTCTGCACGATTGGAGCAATGACCTGACTCTGGATCCGAAAGAGATTGATAAAGAACGCGGCGTGATTAACGAAGAATGGCGCACACGCATGAGTGCAGTGCAACGTTTCCAGGAAAAGTTACTTCCTGCCATGTTTGCCGGCACCAAGTATGCCACTTGTTTCCCCATCGGAACCATGGATGTAGTGATGAACTTCAAGCCGCAGACACTAAGAGATTACTATGAGAAATGGTATCGCCCCGACTTGCAAGGCATCGTTGTAGTAGGAGATGTAGATGTAGATGCCATCGAAGCACAGATTAAAAAACTATTCGCTGATGTTCCCGCACAACCCAATGCTGCCAAACGTGAATATTATCCGGTAAATGATAATAAAGAACCGATTGTGCTGATTGCTCAGGATAAAGAACAACCCCATATCCAGGCTATCATCTTTAACAAACATGAAGCCACTCCCGACTCGGAAAAAGGCAATATGGGTTATCTGGTACAAAACTATGCTACCGACCTCATCAATAACATGCTGAATGCCCGACTGAATGAGCTGCTTCAGGCTGCCAACCCTCCGTATATCTACGCAGGAACCTATGATGGAGATTTCTTCGTTGCAAAAACCAAACAAGCCTTTACCGGTATCGTTGTTTGCAAAGAAGATGCAGTGGAAAGTGGCATCGCTACCCTGATGCGCGAAATGGAACGTGCACGCCAGTTCGGCTTTACCGAAAGCGAATACCAACGCGCCCGTGCCGAATATCTGCGCACTATGGAATCCAACTACAACGAACGAGACAAACTTAAGAACGAGCAATATATTGATGAATATGTACGACACTTCCTCGACAACGAACCCATACCGGGCATTGAAAACGAGTATGCCATCATCAACCAGATAGCTCCGGCCATTCCTGTACAAGCTCTGAACCAGATGATGCAAACGTTGGTAACAGATACCAACCAGGTAGTCGCCATTTTCGGTCCCGAAAAAGAGAATCTGAAAATGCCTACGGAAGAAGCTATCAAGAAGATTCTGCAAGACGTAAAAGCCGAGAAACTGACTCCGTATGTAGATAAAGTATCAGACGAACCTTTAATGAAAGAAGTTCCAAAAGGTGGAAAAATCATCTCCGAACAAAAAGATGACGTATTCGGTACTACCATGCTGACGTTATCCAACGGAGTAAAAGTTATCATCAAGAAAACTGACTTCAAAGCAGATGAAATTACCATGAAAGGTGTAAGCCTGGGCGGTAGTTCACTGTTCCCCAACTCTGAAATCATCAACATTAATGGTTTGGATGCCGTTTCAGCAGGCGGTTTAGGCAATTTCAGCGTTGTAGATCTTGAAAAGGTATTAGCAGGCAAAAGAGCTTCCGTAAGTTACGGTATCGGTGATAAAACCGAAACAGTCAATGGCTACTGTTCTCCGAAGGACTTTGAAACGATGATGCAACTCACCTATCTGACATTTACTGCACCACGCCGGGATGATGACGCTTTTGCATCCTATAAGAATCGTAACAAAGCAGCATTGCTAAATCAGGAAATGAATCCGAACACAGCCTTCGGAGACAGCATCACCTATGCCCTGCAAATGGGACATCCCCGTACTGTCCGTATAAAGTCCGATATGATTGATAAGATGGATTATGACAAGATCATGGCTATGTATCAGGACCGTTTCAAAGATGCCAGCGACTTCACCTTTATCTTCGTAGGTAATGTAGACGTTGAAGAGATGAAACCGCTTATTGCCAAGTATCTTGGAGCTTTGCCTGCCATCAACCGTAAGGAATCATTCAAAGATAATAAGATTGAATATCGTAAAGGCGTATATAAGAATGAGTTCATCCGCGAACAGGAAACAGCTAAAGCCTCTAACTTTGTCAGTTTCATCGGTACGTGCAAGTATGATTTAAAGAATTCCATTCTGCAGGACATGACTTGTCAGATTATGGATCTAGTTTACACCGAGAAAGTACGCGAAGATGAAGGTGGCACTTATGGTGTATATGTGGGTGGCAATCTCTCCAAATATCCGAAGGAAATAGCCGGGATACAAATCATTTTCGATACAGCACCTTCCAAAAGAGAGAAACTGATGAAAATCATCTTTGCTGAAATAGAGCACATATCTAAAGAGGGACCGTCAGAAGCCAATCTTAATAAGGTGAAAGAGTTCATGTTGAAGAAACATATTGAAGACCTGAAAGAAAACAGCTACTGGATGGGAAGCATCGACGAGTATCTGTTCACCGGAATGAACCCAATAAAGGACTACGAACAGATTGTCAACAGTATCACTGCTAAAGATATTCAGAAGTTTGCCGATGACTTGTTCAAGCAAAAGAATGAAGTGGAAGTTTCAATGATTAGTCCGGAAAAGGAATAAGAGAAAATAGAATAATGCAATTGAAAAGGCTGCACTGCTATTAAAGCATGGTGCAGCCTTTTTTATGTTTCATACTCTGTTAGTGGAACGAATTCATATTAAATTTGTTAGGTTATGAATTAGTTGACGAGGATACAAGTTGACAAGGGAACAAGGTTCTATCGG